>MAAB01001301.1_pt1 | contig 33538 bp, 32 predicted proteins | sample 1115991 | NCBI WGS metagenome assembly MAAB01 (sample SAMN04961124, study PRJNA320927) | seawater metagenome | isolation source: sample BD02T18 sea water enriched with oil for 18 days | place: USA:Gulf of Mexico | collected 2013-07-27
GATTATTTAAATCCTTGATTTGAAGGCAAATTCTAGCAGACCTTTCCCAACACTTATCATTACCTTTAACCCATGTATCTGGTTGAATAGGTGTTTTAATATATGACTCTATAGCAATTTTTGCATATTTTATATTTTTTGGTTTTAAGCATAGCCAAAGAACATCTGATAATCTTGATTTAAACCAATGATCATTTACTTTATCAATAATCAGTTCGAAAAAATCAAACTCTTCTAAGGTGAAATCATCAGGAAGTGAGGTTCGTTTATTTTTTTGGTGATCAATATACATAGGTTTAAATGGAGCATTAATGCTTGAAACATCCATTTCCATAAAACAAAGTTTTGAAAGTAAAATGATCATACGCTCTTTACTTTTATCACCCATAAACTTTTCAAGAAGTTCTTTTGAAACTCTATTAATATCTGCATAAGAATAAACTAATAACATCGATAGTTCATAATCCCACCCACAAGAGATAAAATCTTCTAAATTCAAATCAAAAACTAATTCATCATTCATTAATAACGGCCATTTTAAACTTCACTATTGATATCGTCATACCTTTTTATTATCTAATAGAAACTCTCTTGCTAACTCTAAGGCACCACACAATGTTAATACATATAGAAGAAATTTGTCTTTTGGAACAAGGTTTCGATAATCCGGCAAGTTATATTCCTTATGCCTAGATTTAATATTAACCAACAATTTTTGAACTGTTTTTTTTCTTTCTTCATCAAAACTTTTATAAAAATTATTAGCATCTTGTTTAGTGATTTCCTCTCTAATATTATGAGCAAAATCATTTCGCAAAGTACCTAATACATTCAAAGATGGCTCGAACCTTTTATGCAATCCTATTGCAATAGCAAGTTTAACTTTAACATGATAATCAAGATTTATTTCGTTCTGATATTTCTCAGGGAATAACATTGGCGATTCAATTATTTCATTAAGATATTGTTCTACAATAATATGAGAACGTATTACTACACCTAGATCATCTTTACCTTTAAACGCCTCGACTAATTGCGAATGTTTTTCCATAGTTTTCTTTAACCTAATATTTTAATAATGCGTTCATTCATTTAGCTCTTTTATTCAACTAGATTAGACAGATGATCTAATTATATATGAGAAGTTTTACTTGGATCCTTCTTTCCTAATGGCGCTATAAACTATTATCTTGTACTCATTTCAGTTTCAAACCTTTGATCTATAAATCAATCCCGCATCCTACCAGCAAACCAAAACTGAACACAGATTCACCTCACTACTTTCAAATCCTCCCATCGTGTTGTGTAGGCGGGCGAGAGATGCTCTCGTTTCATAGACCACTGTGGTGTTACTCCCTGCGCGGCAAAAAACACGCTCCCTAGGCCGCTGTGGTTGATCTTATCCACCACGCTCATTAAAGACTTCGATGCTTTCCTCCCTGAGTCGGGCCTGAAAAGATCCGCTTGTAGGGCGCCCTGCTCGTAAAAATCCATCAGGATAACGCCTGCTTTGGCGTATCGAAAGCCGGGCTTCCATATTCTCTCTAAAAGAACGTCGGCGACTTCTAACAAATCACGGGTATCATCTGTTGGGTTGGGCAATGCCGTCGACATGGCGTTGGAATAATTCGGCTCGCCCTCACTGTAGGCACTGGTGCGTATGAAGATGCTGATGGCTTTGGTGAGGCGCTTTTCACCCCGTAACTTTTCAGCAGCGCGTGTCACGTATTTACAGATGGCTTCACGTAATACTTGCTTTTCGATAATACGTTCGCCAAAGGATCGACTACAGATGATTTGCTTCTTGGTGGGTGCGGCTTCTTCTAGATCGATGCAAGATACGCCGTTTAACTCTCTCACGGTGCGCTCGACCACCACGGAGAAAGTGAGGCGTATTGTTTTGGGGTCCGCATCGGCAAGGTCGAGTGCGGTGTTGATGTTCATGGCGATGAGCTTTTCGGAAATGCGTCGCCCTATGCCCCATACATCGCCCACTTCCACCAAGGCCATTAAACGGCGCTGCCTTGCTGTGTCGGTTAAGTCCACCACGCCCTTTGTACCAGGGTATTTTTTGGCGGCATGGTTAGCAAGCTTGGCCAAGGTTTTAGACGGGGCGATGCCAACACACACATGTATGCCTGTTTGGGTGTCGATCTTGTGCTTGACCGATTTGCCAAAGGTTTCAAAGTCCACCACATTATCGACGCCTGTTAAGTCCATAAAGGCTTCGTCTATTGAGTATATTTCTAACCGTGGGGCTTCCTCTTCAAGCAAGCCCATCACCCTGCTCGATAGGTCAGCATAGAGCGCATAGTTCGACGAAAACACGACTATGCCATGCTTGGCTATCTCGTCTTTGAGTTTGAAGACAGGCCCGCCCATTTTAATACCAAGGGCTTTTACCTCTTTGGAACGCGCCACCACACAACCATCGTTATTCGACAACACCACAACAGGCGTATGTTTGAGATCCGGCCTGAATAGCTTCTCGCAACTGGCGTAGAAGTTATTGCAATCGACCAAGGCGAAGATAGGTTTCATTATTGACGGTTTAACTGACGAATCACACTCGTTACTACGCCAAACACTTCGAACTCAGACTCCTCTGTGATCATAATGGCCTTATAGGCTTTATTCTTAGGGCGAAGTAACACATCGGGCTTTAGTTCTAACGTTTTTACCGTCATTTCCCCATGGACACTCGCGATAATGACATCACTGTGTTTTGCCGTTAATGAACGGTCAACCACCAACACATCACCCGAATAAATCCCCACATCGACCATAGACGCGCCTTGTACCCGAACAAAAAAGGTCGACTCTGGGTGTGGATTACACAGCTCATTTAAGTCTAACGCTCGCTCAACAAAGTCCTGAGCGGGCGAAGGGAACCCCGCCGATACAGGCTCGACATAAAGCGGGATCTGAACACTGTTGGCATCAATATAGGATTGAGGGTGAGACACCCCAAGATAAGTAACACGCATAAAACACCTTAAAAATACTGTATATCCATACAGTATAGTTTAGTGAGGTGCATAAGGGAATGGCTGGGGTTTAGGTTGTTTGGTGCTTTCTATTTAACCTTTGAGCTTGAAGACAGGCCCGCCCATTTTGATAGCAAGGGCTTTACTTCTCTGGATCAAACCAGTTTCTTAGCTTTCTCTAAACACAAAAAAACCACCCGAAAGTGGTTTTTTAAAGCTTTCATACCTGAACTACTAAGCCACAAAATTAAGCAAAGCAGATAGGTTATCTACTAAATCATTAAGCAAAATTAATGACTCAATAACCTTCTCTATAATCTGTATTTTCATCTATGAACTCACAGTATTTAAGTGTTGTAGAAAAGCTTCGAATAAGACTGGTTCATATTGATATCAATACTAGTCTAAGCTAGGATACCAATTGTTGTATATGAGTTTTCTCATTACAGGTACAGTTGCTTTGGCGAGCAAGTGTACCTCTCGAAGCCGCTTTTTAGTTCCGCTAAATAGCGGCTTTTTTATGTCCTATCCATAAACTGTCCACCTCCTTTCCCTTAGTGATTTTCTTTGAAAAAAGTCTTATCTCTAATACTATATTTTTGAAGATGGTAAAGCAGGAACTCAGCAAAGTAAATATTATTTTTACAGTGAAAGTTATTTTGGAATTATTATTATTTGGGGAAGGACACGACAACCTAGGTAAACTTAGGGCAACCTAGGACAAAACCCTATAGAAAGGCATAAAAAATCATAAAACAGAATACTCATAAAATCTTTATATAAATATACAAATATATAAATATATAAATATATAAATATATAAGCCTGAAAAAGTAAAAATGAAAAATTAACATTTGTACAAATTAACAAATCAACATTTGTACAAATAAAACGCTGTACACATTGTTATCACTGAACTTAAGCCAACATCACCCTCTACGCCTTCTATGCTGTGTCAAACCGTGGCATACTGTTTCACACATACGCAAAACTCAATAGAACCAAATCAAAACTCATATATAAAATCAATATACTGTTCATAGAAAACCTCTTCTTAAAGTAAATCTAATAAGAAATCCCCCTATAATTATTTAATCAAAATAATAAAACTTATTAAGTACAAATAGGCTAATATATTAGCTCTTATAACCTAATACATTTAATAAACTTGTAATCATACTCATACGTTTAATTAAGCCTCACCCCAACACCACCTTTGCCCATCCTTCTATCGCTAACCGCATTTGGGTTTGGCTGTATCGCTGCTTATAGACTTTGTCTAAATCGCCTTGGCTGTGATTTAAGATCATCTCGATCACTTCGCTGTTCACACCTCTGTCTTGCAGGCTATCGGCGGTGAGTTTGCGCAGGTCATGAGAGGTAAACTTGATGCCGACTTTAAGGCTCAGGTCACTGCACCAATTGTTAATCGTGCGGCTTGATATAAAGCGATCGCCACCAAAGCTAAACACATTGCACGATTTAGAGTGGCGCTTGTGCTCTCGCAGAATGGTTACGATTTGCGGACTTAGGGGTAACCGGTGCTCTTTACCATTCTTAGTGATGTCGCTCGGTAAATAGAGCTTGGCGTGGTCGAGCGAAAGGTAAGACCATTTAATTAAACTGGTCTCTGAGATACGGGTGCCGTGCAGTAATTGCATTAAAAAGAAGGTTCGTCTCATGGGTGCTTGTTTGTTTATGGCCTTTACTAACTTAGTGAGGTCGTGGGGTTTGAGTCGGCCAGCGTTTTGAGGCGGGTTGTCTGTGGTGAATTGTCGGTAGGTTACATGTTTAAGCGGATCGTTCGCTATTAGTTCAAGGCTTGCGGCCAATGACAGCGCCCGTTTAAACACGGTAAACACCCCTTTTATGGTACTTAAGGCGTAATCGGCTAATAAAGGCAGGTAAAGCTGTTTATAAATGAGGGTTTTATTCACATCTTTTAACGCCGCATCCCCTAACTTGGTTAAAAGATGATTGCCTATATAGCTGCTTGCCGTTGATACATAGGCCACGCTAAAGGTTTTATCTTCGTCGATATGTTGCATAAACCACATTAACAGGTCGCTGCAATCGTCAAACTCAGACACTCTTAAGGTATCGCGTTTTGCGGCTAGCTTCTCGGCACGTATGGCGGGCAACTCATCAAACAAGGCTTTCGCACTGATCGCAGGCCACTTTGCTAACTGGGTTCGCACGCGCTTTTTACCGACAAACACCACATCAAAAAACGTACCGCCTGTGCGCCCTTTGTTGATTCTTAGCTCAACACGGCGTGAATCGTAAAGTTGGCTGATATCTGACTTTAACGCGGTTTTTATGGCGGCATCTGAGATGCGTTTTAAACCCGCCTTATGCTTTTGAGTGTTTTTAGCATGAGCACGTTTGTTCATATCGCCTCTGCCAAGGTCTCTTGTTCTTGTTCTTTCTTATTGATCAGGGCGACAAGCTCCGCGCTGATTCTTACCATAAAACGTTTTCGGCCTTCTGCTACATGGTTCGCAAAGGTCTTTTCGCTCATTGTGCTGTGTGCCGGCCCTAATCTCAGTTGGGCTGCATAGGTTGGCAAAGTCGCTGCAATACGGGCATTGCTTAGCGGTACGCCGCGAATTGTTTTGTGGCCGTTGGCTAATACCGCCGTGAGTAAACACAACTTTTGCATTCTGCTTAAATCAGCAAACAACCAGGCTAAGCCTTTGTCTCTCACGCGTAGGGCTTCTATTTGGCGAATCATGGCCGCATTGCTGTCACCACCGCCACCAAAAGTGGGTACAGTGCCGCTTCGTAATGAATCACAGATACTCCCTGTGTTGCCAACGCCTTTCCAGCCAGCATCTTGTGTGCTCGATAATAGGTAGTTCACGTATTCGTTCGCGATCAACCAGCTTAACGCGCCTAGGGTGTTGGGTTTGTCCTTATTGATCCATCGCATATTTATTCTCCTAGTGCTGCTCGTAGCATGTGTAAGTTGCTGTGGGCGATCGCGTTAAATTCATCACGCTGTTTGGGTTGAAGACGGATACGTTGTATCGCCTTGGGTTTGGTATCCACAAAGCGTTCACCTCGCGAATAAGCATTGCAGACCTCTGAATACAATCGTTTGAAACTCAACTCACCCGCGCCCTTCTCTCGCATTCGTATTGCTCGAATCCCAATGCGCTTACCCGTTTCGAATACCACTGGGTGGCTGGGTTGCCAGTTGGCGAGATCGTGGCTGTGTTCGACCACTTCACGGTAAGCCGATGCGGCGCTGGGATAGGTTTCAAACAAGTTTTTCATGGTTCGCTCCTTACCAATTCGTGTCTTGAATATTGGTCAAACTGTCGTTTACTTGCTCACGTTGTGAGGCCCTTGGTGATGACGAGTAGTTGGGTACAACCCCCACGGGCAAGGCTTGTCGGACGACGGGCAGTGATTCGTCATCCCAACGTTTGCCGTTGATCCAGCTGGCAGGATGGGGCTGATACACTTTTTGATCGTCTGGGGCATTCACAAACAATTCGGCCCATTGCCTCGCCTTGTCAATTATCGAACTCACGAAATAATCTCGGTGTTGGGCTGGCAAGGTAATTTTCAAAAAGGCTTTCTCGGCACTTTGGCGATTCACCTTTTTTTGGTAAGTCTCGTAAAATTCATTGAAACGAGATTTGAGATAATTTTGATTGGTCATGCGATCGTTCGTCGAAGGCGAACAAGTGTTTAAATTAATCTCTGAAGTAATCTCTGTAGTAATCTCTGTATACGTCACCCTATTCGGCGTAGGAGGTATTACATCTGTGCGTAGGGGGTGTTCCATTTCTACGTAGGGGGTGTTACGTGTAGATGTAACACCTATTACATTTGTGGGTAGCTCGCTGCTTTCCTTATCATCATACGCATCAATATCAAAAGCAGCATCAGGCTCACCAAACGTAATTTGGTCTATCTTCTCTGCGATAGGCTCAACATATAAAACATTCGATTGAGGGACACCATTAAAATTATTTTGACGCAATTCAAGGCGAACTAAACCCGCATCCCTCAAGCGTTTCAAAGCATCTTGAGCTTCACGTTTAGACATACCAAACTCATCGGCAAAGGCCTGATAAGATCGCCTGAGCATGTCTTCTTTGAATTTCTTACGATAGCCTCTCAACTCGCCTGAAGTCTCATCTCGTATTTCGGTAGGTCGATACCAATAGATAATCTCAGAAAGCAAAATAATGGCTTTATAATCTGGCTTATTTGATTTTTGAATACGGCTAAACCAAATTTTTGGCGTCACATTGCCCGTAATACCAAGCCTACCAATGGCTGACACAGTGGGTGTGATAGAAGGAAGGTCTTTCATCAGTTTAGCCTTGCACGGTCTTAGCTTTACCGTGCGTTAATATAGATTCTCGTAATTGGGTTAAAGCATCGATCGCTTCGGTGATCTCACGCTGGCAATCCTCTTGCTCACGTAAAGTAAAACGACCGTCTGCCATGGCTTCGGTGATAGACCTCAACACATCGCCATGCTCCTTGCCTGCGATAAGTACCGATTCCAAAACGCCAATAGGCTGTGACTCAGCAGCTTGCTTAGTCGCCAAGTTCAATTCATTCGTCATTGCAGTGTGAATGGCATAATTCCCTGTAATGAGCTGCATCTCCAAGGCTTCACGGCAAGTCAACTTGTGCGAATCCGTTTGCGGGTTGGCTTTGTTAACAAGCACCTGATGCACAATGCCCATCTCACTGGAGATGGCTTTGGCACACAGGCTCGATTGATGAAGGGTGTTGTGAATGGCTGTATCTAAGTTATCCATACTCTTCTTACTCCGTTTTAGCGCGGTTTTAAAAACGTGTTCTCGCTTATCGAGTCGATCTAATCTTTTTTCATAGACTTCTTTTTGGCATACAAACTTGAGTCATATTGCAAAGCACCGTTTGTGAGCTTCTCTAAACGTAAGGCTTGCTTCTCAGGGATGACTGCACCCCATTGCGAGACCGAACCTGAGCTAAGCTCTAAAACAGCACATACGTCTTTGGACTTACCAAAGAACTTAATCACATCTTTTTTAAACATCTTAGTTACCTTAGTTTTATTTAGACATACTAAATATTAAAACTCAGGAATCTAAATACGTCAAGGCTTAAACTTCTAAGAATGGAAATAGCAGACAGAATTCGTACACGCATGCACGACCTTGGCCTTAAAAGCGTGGACGTAACCAGGGCCATAGGAATATCGAGTGGGGGCATCTCGCAATGGCTTAGCGGCCATACGAAACCCAGCGGTAAACATCTACTTAACTTAGCCAACCTTTTAAAGTGCGAACCTGCATGGCTTATTTTTGGCGATACCAAAAATGCCGAAGGTAAAAGTACACCGGGTCCCGGCGTTGACATGGCCGACGTTTACGAAAACGGATCGCCTCTTCATCCTGACGATGTTGAAGTGCCTTTCTTTGAAGAAGTCGAATTAGCAGCAGGTAGCGGCTTTGCAACCATGCTTGATGGTGCGACTCAAACCCGCCGTTTAAGCCTCTCTATGCTAGAAAGAGCGGGCGTTTCACCTACGATGGTAGCTTGCTGTACCGTTGCAGGAGAATCCATGGAAAGTGTGCTTAAAGATGGCGCACAAGTTGCCATTGATACTCGCAGTGCAAAAATCAAAGATGGCAACATATATGCGATTGAACACGGCGGTATGCTGAGAGTGAAGTATCTATTTCGCCTACCTTTCAACGGTTTACGCATTCGCTCTGAAGACACGATCAATCACGAAGACGAAGACCTACACGGTGAAGACGCTAAAGCAGTCAGAATCATTGGTCGCGTGTTCTGGCAAGAATCCCTCCTCTAAACTTCAAGCCTTCAAATTTTAAAAAGCCGCATTAGCGGCTTTTTTATGCCTATAGAATAATTTCTTAGTGAAATTAAATATTACTTAGCAATGCTAAATAAATTATTGACAAACCTTTATTTAGAACCCTAAACTAATATGAGTTTCAAAATATAAAGAAATCACCAAACAACATCATTAAAAAGGACCTGATTATGTTGATTCTAAGCCGCCGTATAGGAGAAACAATTACCATAGGTGACGACATTACCGTCACGGTATTACTTGTGAGAGGCAACCAAATTCGCCTTGGCATCCATGCCCCTGATGAGATCCCGATTCACCGAGAAGAGATTTACTATCGCATTAAAGCACTTGAAGCCGATCGAAAAACGCCATCCAACCCCGAAGAACAAACCAGCACGCAAAACAAACAACCTAAACAGGAGCAAGACGCATGAACACTCAAACGCATTCAATTTCTGTGAACGCTATGCCGCATGAACTCGTTAAACACGGACTTCAACTCGACCACATTGAATTTAGACCCGAAGCGATCGCCGGCACGGATAAGTTTGGTACGCCGATAAGCGTCGGATTGATCTTGCTGGAAATGCAAAAGCTCGAAAGCACCATCGCCGCACTGGAAGCACAGCTCAACCATGAGCTTTCATTACGAACAGTAAGCAACAACGGCAACGTAGTCGCCATGATCGAAGCGCTTAGCCTCTACGCCAATATCAAGAACTGGGCAAACCCTCGTGACCAATATGGTGAGTTGAACGAACAACAGACCAATACGTGGTTTAAAAACTTCAACGGATACGAGCCTGCTCTTCACGCTTTACAAGCACTCGGGAGCGACGAACTGCACAGTCTGACACTTCACAGAGTCGCTTAATATTTTCAAGTAAAACAGGAGAAGGAGCATGGCCAAAACATCTAGCCTAGAAAGAAGAAAGCCCCAGTGGCCCAAAAAACAGCGCGTAGCCGACTATCTTGAAGTATTCATGGACCCTGAAAAAGAACGCCAACGTGTCGTGCGCCAATTACGTGCGGGTGAGTTGCCAGGCATTAAGGAAGGTAGCACTTGGTTTGTGTGGGTATTACCGGATGGATCGCCTGCTTGGGGTTACCAAAGCAATCAACCCGTTGAAAAGAAACAACAAATCAAGATTGCAGACATAGCCAATACAGGCAACGCCATTGCAGACGCAGTGCTATTGAAAGCAAGTATTGAGAAAGGTGTAGAGATAAGATGAGTCGCCGCAGAAAGCATAATGTACGTAACTTAAAGACCGTTTCACCCAACCCTAACGGTGATATTTATTTCTACTACAGAATGCCAGACGGCAAGATGGCGACATTGGGGAAGAATCTAGACCCTGATGTCGCAGCAGAAGCAGCTATCGCTCTAAACCTAAAGCTTGATAACAAACCAACTTTAACTAAATTAGTATTGGAACATAGCGAAGCGTTAACGCATTACAACCCGACTAACCCATCGATGGATCAAGTGATTGATGAATATCGTGAGATGGTATTAAAAGCGGCATTTGATGAAGGCAGACAATCGAAGGGAACCGTTGAAATCAAAGGTTATAAGTTACTTGAGTATGAAGCAGAATGGGGTAAGAAGCGCATTCAAGATATGCGCACTTATGACCTTGTTACTTACTTAAAATCCAAGTCCGGCCATGTACAAGCCAAACATGGCCCATTACTAAGAGATCTATTTAGGTATGCGATTGGTGAAGGTTATCGCGAGACCAACCCTGCTATTGAGATCAATTTAAAAACACCCGAGAAGCGCAAACGCCAGCGCCATACCTTTGATGGGTATTTAAAAATAAAAGAAACAGCTCCCGATTGGCTAAATCGTGCGATGGATATTGCTTTGTTTAGCATTCAACGCCGCAGTGATTTGGTTGAGATAGATATTGCGACACACATCAACCAAGAAGAACGCACCATTGATATCTTGCAGCAAAAGACCCGCAACTACAGCAACCCTATTTATATCTCTATCAGTATGGGAGATTCACTTTGGGAAGCCGTTCACTCTGCGATCACAAGCCCAACTAAATGCCCTAAGCTCATTCACTGTAAGCCTGGTCGTAGTGATCGACGGGAAATAGCAGCAAAATCACATGCTTTTGCGGTGCTGCCAGACTACCTCACCAAGCAATTTAAAAAGCATCGAGATGCTAGCGGTGCCTATAACCATTTAGAACCTAATGAACGCCCTTCTTTTCATGACATTCGAGCGCTCGGCATATTGATGTACCACAAAGCAGGATTCCCAATGGAATACATTATGGCGCTTGCAGGGCATGCCAAACAAAGCACGACCGAGCACTACATTGAAGGGCACGAGAAATTAAAGCCTGTTGCGGTATCTGCGGGATTGGATCTCAAGAATATACAAATAAATGAAATTGATTGGCATACTTTTGATAGAAGAAGATGAAAATTGCCAACGAGTTTAGCGAGGTTAGTTGAAGATGACGGATAATGTCAGTGATCTAACAAGCCCTTCGGGGCTTTTTTATGCCCAAAATAAGGCTTAGTCACTACCCCTTCCCAAGAAGTGTAGAAAATTTTTGGAAAATAATTGGAAAATAACTCAAAATTTAGACGAAAAAAAAGACCTAGGAACTAACCTAAGTCTTTGTATTCACTTAACAAAATAAGTGGTAGGGCTAGGCAGATTCGAACTGCCGACCTCATCCATGTCAAAGTAAACGCTATATACGCATAAGCTCATGATTTATATTAAGAAATAGAATTGAAAACATATATTTCATTGAATATTTACATTCATATAAATCAACAACTTACCTACCTGTTGAAAAATAGATAATCCGATTATTTCTTATAACAGAAACACACCCCATAACCTTTTTCACTATCAAATGGCGTGGTCATTTTCATGGCCCTTAAAGGGGTTTCGTCATCCGTTCCTAGACCATCCGCACCCACGTAAGCGGCTGTTATGTCCTCTTTTACTGTGACATACAACTGACCCAAAAGACCCACTATTGTGTATTCATCTGGACGATCACCGCGACTTGAATAAGGCTTGTCTTCATAATCAGGGTTTTCTATTTTATCCTGACGAATAAAAACGTCGTACTCTTTCACCTCGGTAATTGTTACCTGGCCATCAATCACTTCAAAGCCATCCAAAGGCGTTTCGACACCCTCAATTAGAATAAACTCAACTACCTCAATTTTAACAACTGACTCTTTAATGATCACAGTTCGGGTGGCCGTTATTTCTCTAAAAGGCACTTTAGCAGGAGACACAACATAGATTTCTTGCACCTCTTTTTCCACCTCATCGAAGCTTTTAACTTCTTCAGACCGCACATCATAAACATAAACATTAGTAATTTTGACGGTGCTATCAATTCGCTCATGCTCTCCCAAATCTTGCACACGGGTTTCATTCATATCATTGATACATTCGACACCCTGAGCCAAATAACCACCGTACTCGTCCTTTAAGTATCGCTTGTGCCAGCAAAAATCAGGTGAATTACCCAATACACCATAAGTTTTAGATACTGCGCCTAGTATAAATTCACCTGGCAAAGCTTTTCTTACCTTATTGCCTTCTAAGGTAATAATTGTTCCTGCTGGGATAGTTTCATTATTAATATTTTCGAAATATTCCGCATAGTCAAACCCTGTTGTGGTTGTGCCGCCTGCGAAGCGACCCACGCCGCCATTAGCCTCTAAACGGATACTCTGATTTGCAACTATGGGCAAAGCATCCACTGCATGATACCCCATAGATAACGAGTTACTAGTGGCATTAGAGGTGGCGCGCGAAGAAATGATTGAGCTACGGTCCGAAGATCCTGTGGAGCAATAAGTACTACCAATTACGTTACTGGTAGCCGCTGACGCATTGCTCGCATACGAGCCGATCACGTTAGAGTAAGGCCCCGAGGCAGTAGACAAGTAAGAAGACAGCACCATCGTTCTCAACCCTGACGCTGTACCATCTTGTGACGCTATCACCGCAGACTTTTCTGCCGATGCGGTGCTACCTGTAGATGCTAAGACCGCAGTATTATTGCCATTAGCCGCACTAGTATCAGAAGCTATAACAGATGATTCTCTACCTGATGTAGTTGAAGCTTGACTAGAAATCACTGAAGCATACAGCCCTGAAGCAGTACTAGCATTACTCAAAAGAACACCTGAGAAGTTAGCAGTTGCTACGCCTTGTACACTGCTTATGACTATTGCCGAGTCACCTGATGCTTCAGAGCTACTAACTGAACCAATAATTACTGAATTTGATCCACTAGCCTCACTAGTGTCAGAAGCTATAACAGATGCTTCTCTTCCTGATGTAGTTGAAGTTTGACTAGAAATCACTGAAGCATACAGCCCTGAAGCAGTACTAGCATTACTCAAAAGAACACCTGAGAAGTTAGCAGTTGCTACGCCTTGTACACTGCTTATGACTGTTGCCGAGTCACCTGCTGCTACAGAGCTACTAACTGAACCAATAATTACTGAATTTGATCCACTAGCCTCACTAGTGTCAGAAGCAATTACGGCTGCCCTATCACCTTCAGCACTCGACCCTAAAGATGCATATTCACTCGAATTCAATAACTCTTGAATCAAACGCGCATTCTTTGGCATGGATGCAAACGTGTGACTATTACCCGCCGAGTCTGTGATTGTTACATCAATATCCAAGGTCGCAATATCACTTAGGGCTTTGTGTGTTGCGATCGCAAAAGCATTGGTATTTTCTAAACCTGCCAAGGCTTCTAATAGCGCACCCGAAGTCGGCGCAATAAGCCCTGTTTGTGCCGTTGCCGTCACACCTTCCCACGCCCTTTCCAGAATAATTGTACTGTTACCCGATCCATCCGGTGCCGTGCCGCTTTTCACCTCGGCAATCATAGAGCCTACTGAAAACATCCAGCCCGCTTTTATCTGTGATAGATCCACGCCGCCTGTAACAGACACGACTGTGCCCCCGTTGGCGATGCCAACAGAGTTCATATAATACCAAGCCATAAAGACCCCTAATGAGTTTTAAAATTGAATTTTTGAATAGAGAAAAAGAAAGGAATTAAGACACTCTGAGCAAGCGCCATTTGATCTTGCAAGGGTCGATATAATTTAATCGTTGACCCCAGACTTTAATAATTACATGCACCGTGGCGGCTGTGCTCCATTTGGTAATGGGCAACACATCGCACGTCACGCCCCATTTTGTTTCTGATAAAGTTGCTGAATTAGCATTGACCGAAGAAGAGGTGAAACCCGCATCCGCTGTGATATAAAACGCTGTGCCCGCCCATGAAACACCTGGGTAACCCGTATCAACGATAAACTCTTTTAACTGCGTAATATTGGCCTGATTGCTGGCCGTAATTCGACCCGCATCATAGACACCTTCTAAAACACTGAGCTCACGCGAAATAACCGCGCCATTAAACTCTGCAGAACCATCTCGATTAATCTTCCAACCTGCCTGACCTTCGACATAATTTAAAGACTCAAGATCACCTACTTTGGCGCTATCAATAGCCCCATCTTCAATATGAATAGTTTTAACCGAAGCAGCCGCCAAGTTAGCCGCCTGCACGATCAACTCTTTGGCAAAAACTTGATTGCCAATAATTTCAAAAGGGGTTGCTGTACCATTTGCCGTTTTAAATTTCATGCTGTTAGCAATGAACTCTAGAGTGCTGCCATCATCTCCCACGTTTGCAAAAACACCCGCCAATTGTCCATTTACCAAAGCTAAAAGTGTGGCTGTTGCACTGGCTTTTCCGGCTTCATCTACAATTGCCTGGTAAAGACTACCCGCACTCACCGTGACATCTTCATTAGCCGCATTCTTAGCGGTTATCGACACATTTTTAAAGGCTTCAGCAATGCTTGAGCTTGTCCATGAATTACCCTCTATAAGCTCACAAGAGACCGCCGTTTCATGACTCGTCACATTGCCGTCGCCGTCAACACAAAAACCAATAGCCGCCCGCTGGTACTCATCAACACTGGCTTTATTATCTCCCACCTCCGTTGAAAGCTGACTGATTGATTGTGCCAAGGCAGTGTCCGCATCGGTTCGCGTTGTTGCCTCTTGCTCTATTGCCGATTTGTTATCATCCGTTTCCGTTTGAAGTGATTGCATCGATAGAGCAAAAGCCATGTCCGCATCAGTTCGCGTTGTCGTCTCCTGCTCTATTGCCGACTTGTTATCGTCCGTTTCCGTTTGAAGTAATTGCATCGACTGAGCAAAAGCCGTGTCCACATCCGTTCGCGTTGTTACCTCCAGCTCTATTGCCGATTTATTATCATCCGTCTCCGCTTGAAGTAATTGCATCGACTGAGCAAAAGCTGTGTCCGCATCCGTTCGTGTTGTTGCCTCTTGCTCTATTGCCGATTTGTTATCATCCGTCTCCGTTTGAAGCAATTGCATCGACTGAGCAAACGCCGTGTCCGCATCCGTTCGTGCTGTTGCCTCCTGCTCTATTGCCGATTTGTTATCATCCGTTTCCGTTTGAAGTGACAATAAAGACTGTGCCTGCGCCGCTTGCTCAGTTGCATTAGCATTAATTTCTTTCTTAGCCACGGCGATTGAATCAAATTGTGCAACCTGCTCACGATCAGCCGAGGCTTGCGAAATGCCCGCGAGCAATAGCGCCTCTTCGGTATCTGTGACGGCTTGACTCACTTGAGAAATTGAAACAATTTGTTCTGACGAAACACCCGCCTGCGCATCTAAAATCTGCTTAACTTCGGTTAACTCAGAACCCACCCCATTATCGATATAAGCCGAAGCAATACTTTCAATATGCGCATCTGCAGCACCAATCCAAACACTCGCCGCATTCGCTTTTGCAACCGTTCCAGCTGCAGTTAATTCAGTCAGTGTTGCAAGTACCTGCCACGTTGAATCCCAACTATTCAAAATGCTATTAACATTCGATTCTGTCAGCGTATTGTCATTGAACCAAGTTGTTTTAACATACTGATCAAGGGTCCCTTCAACCGCATTAATGCTTTGCTCTGCCGTGGTAACACGACCTTGCAAACCTTCAAGCGCCGTCTGTGCCGCTGTCTTTTTGCCCGCTTGAACACTGTGCAAGGTAAAGACATCTGAGACCGTATTACCCAAAACAATTCTAAGTCCGGTCACCGTGTTTGCTGTGTAATCAGCCACCGCTGAAAAATCGACAATCACGGTATATTGCAAACCATCCGCCGTAATTTCATTAATTGGTAATTCATAAGACGATGAATAACCATGCCCTGCCGTTTGATACTGAACTTTACCCGCCCAGCTCGCAGCAGGATCACGAGATAGCACAAGCTGAATAACAGGGTTTTCAGCCCCATCAAAATTTAACGATGTCGCAACATCACCTAGGGTTAAATCAAGGTACTGCCCCGCATTAAACACAACCGTACCCGTTAACGCTGACCAACCATCAAGGCCGCTGTAAAAGTTAGTCACATAAGATGGCTGAATAGCATCAATGGCACCCGCAACCGCCTCTGATACGTCCGTATAAGTGGCCCGTAGATTCATTTCACCTGCAAGCACTTCTATCTGGCCGTTCGCACTTACAATATTATTTTCAGCCGTTGTTATTCGCTGGACTTGTAACTCAATCACCTCATTTGCTGCATCAATTAAAAGCTCAGCCTCACTAAATTTATTATTCGTGTACTGAGTAGCACGACTGACAATCACACCACTGGCCGGATCAATTTCGACAACCGCATTCAAAATCCGGTAATACTCATCATTCTGACCCAACTGAACACGATCAGCCTTAGCACTGGCCGCCGCAGCATTTAAAACAGCCTCAGCCACGTCATCTTGATTCACCAAGGCTTTAACCGCATTTTCCTGTGTTAATTGCGCCAAGGCTTTTACATCTGATTCAATTGATAAATCACGTTCGCTTAATGACTGAATTGAATCAGCAACATCTGATTCAATATCTAAATCACGTTGGGTTAATTGCTGAATGGATTGCGCCACCGCATCTTGCATGGTTGTTGCCACATAACTAACCACCGGACCCACACCAAACGCATCATAAGACACGATGGATAAATGGTACTGAGTGAACTCTGATAAGCCGCTGGCCGTAACACTCAACGCTGAACCCGAATAAATCTGATTAGAATCGGTTTGCTCAACAGGTGACACCGTTGAAAGCCAACACACCACCCCCGTTGAATTAGCCGTTGCCGTGAAGGTAAATTTTAATTCATCGACACCCGCCCACACTTGCACATCAGCGGGTGCTGACGGGGCATTTTTCGTAATGGCTAATGAGGCAAAATCACTGGCTTGATTACTGACGTTAAGCGCATAAACCCGCACATCAAAACGACGAATAAAACCAAGTGACTTAAACAAAGAAAACGCTAAGGTAACGGACGAAACAGGGCTTGATTGACTCGCTAACACGCCCCCCGTATCAACATTGATAATATCAATGCGATAGTGAGACAAAGCAGCCAGATTAATGTCATCCCAACTTAAAACAAGTTCTGAATCAAATTCTCCAAGTAAGGTTAAGCCGGTTACTTTGTCCAAAATAGGAACGGCCACTTGAAAGCTCGCATCAACCGCATTTGAACGGGTAATCGTATTACGCGCACGAATCTGCGCAAGGTAAGCGCCCGATTCAAGATAAGGCACCATCACCGAAGGCTGATAATCATCAGCCCACCCACTCACTACAGGCACCGCCGTACTCAATACCAATTTATTATCTGCTACCCGATAAACCTCAACTTGATAATCTTTAACAAACGCAGAATCTGATTGTGTCCATTTAAGAACCCCTGCAGACGCGATGTTAAATTCATCTGCAGTAAAGGTGGGTGACGTTGGATCAGGCAAAAAGGAAGCATCAACCACCACAGGCACATCCGGTGCGGTCTGATCAGGAATATCAATCCATGGAAAAACACTGGGATCATAAACAATGCCTTGGATACTCACGCCGCCCGTTTGCGGTAAGGATCGTGAAGACACACGATAAAGATAATTATCAGCAAGACCAGGTACAGCCATAGTAATCAAATCGCCCACGCGAACTTTGATTAACCAAGGCTGGCCTTCAAACGAAATACCGCCACCAATCCGGCTTTCCTGTAATGCCTGGCGCGCAATATCGATCGCTTGGTAACGATTGGTACAAGAGGACACGCTTATATCTTGGTGTGATTCTTCAAAATTATCTTCTTCTAAGTAGGTTTCGTACTCATCATTATCAAGCGGGTAAGTCGCTTCGTTTTCACTCCAACCCAAATCAGGATCTACATATTTCACCGTGACTTTATTGTATTTATCACGGGCTCCGTTTGACTGCCTTGAAATACTGCCCACGATATCATCAAAAGTTATGGTGTGATTTGAGGTCGTATCATTCTGGATAATGTAACGCCATTGACCCGCTGAATTAGTTAAAAAACCCCGACTCTCTGACACCAATTCTTTAATATTATCTAAAGGTGATTTTGACGTATCAACCACCGTATTACAGGCAAAGCGCTTAACCATCACCTCACTATCAACTGAACTCGCATATTCAGAATCAGCCGTATTAGCAGACGATTTAAACGATTCAAAATCAATTAAAGAATCATCCGTAATCCCGACCCCATACACAGCAGAACGAAAGTAATCTAATACCACTAAGGCATAGTTTGTTGAATAGGCTGAAGTGGCCGTTCTTGGATCATAAAGAGACAAGCCTTTAACCAATGAAGTGGCCGTGGGTAAACCTGAATACGTATCCTGGTCATACTCATAACGTAACGCCAAATAAGCCACACCATTCAAAGTATGCTCACTGGTCCATGCTGTCAGCTCAGACACAAATTGCGCATCTGCCGCTTGTGTTGTGGCCCCTAAATACTTTGTATACCTAAGCTTGCTGGTCACAGCGCTTTCAGGTTTATCGTTTATCTCAATATCAGAGATGCCATTAACCGCCCCTTCAGCAATGGCTAAAATTGAATTAAGGTATTTGTTCTTTGAACCAGAGCTCACAAGATAAACCCGTGTACCACCTAATCTGCGCTCACCATATACAACAGGAAGACTGGAAACCGCATCATTATTATTAACTAATAGATTATCGGGTAACGGTCCCTCTTTGCTGATCAACTCATCAACAAGCCAATCACCCACATCCTTCCAAGCATCATATACAACATCAATAACGTTACTGTAAAAGCTTTGATAGACGTTTTTAATCCCACTAAACAAGCCCACTATTCACCCCACTTAATGTCTTTTGTTTCCATACCTGCAAACTCAAACCCTTTATCAAGTGGGTAATATTGCTGTTGTGAGTCGCTGTTAGTTTTACGGCCTTTCACTTGCTGCCAATGAATAATATTGGCTGAACTTGTCACCACAACCGTGGTGCCTTCTTCCGCATCATCTTCTTCATAACTAATCATTTTCCCTTCAAACAATTTATGAAATTCAATGCTGTCATCGTCCCAAATATATTGGCGGTAATAGGTGACTGTTTGATTAAGATAAGCACCCGATCGAAACGCAAATAACACCGCATCAGATGCCACATTCTCAACCCCTAATGTCAAATCCCAGTCTTGTGTATTGAGCTCTAATTGCTCTTCAACATCACCAATGTCTTTTAAATACGCATCCGGCACATAATGGTGATCTAGGTAAGTCACAGGCACACCGCCATCTGTCAGCAATAGCTCACCACCGCCTGAAAATTCCAAGCGAATTAAATTTCGTATAATCATGAATCACCTAGAAATAGGAATTAGAAAAGCTGCTCTTCAAACTCAGCAGAAATTGACACAAGCGGCCCAGAGGTGGGATAACTCGCTTCATCATCAGTACGGGTCACGGTAAAAGGGACCGCTTGAACAATGGCTGTATCAGCCGTTAAATTAGCCCGTAACGCAGGGTAAAGCGTCACCACATTACTGTCATACTTCATCACCCTGTACACTTTAGTGTGACCTGAAAAGCCAATGAAATGACCAATAGAAAGCTCGCCCGAACCCGCCAACGTGACCAGCTTTTGACCCGCACTTGTCGCAATCGAAACACCCCAAACACCACTGGCGTTAGGGTGATAACTTCGAACAGGGTGAAGCACCTGAGCCGTTAACGTTTGCCCCATCATGTCATCTAAAGCCACTTCTAACGCCGCCGCTTTTGAATGCAGCAATTCCGGCCATTCAATCGAAAAAGACCAGGCTTGTTGCTCTAAATTTCGAGCAAGCTTTTTACCCGACCGTGACACGCTGACCGCTGCCGGATCTTTTGACGAGACAGCAACATTGGCATCTATAAGATAAGGAATCATAAGATCTCAAATTTAATACATTAGAATTAACTGAATTAAGAGCGAACGCCCTTAATCTTGCCTAAATTACGCCCCGCCTCAGCAGCAACCCCGTTATAAACGGCCTTTTCTCCTTTTTTTGTCCGAAGAACACTCATCACTGTACTGGCAATTTTATCTGCCGTGATTGTGGCTATTTCATTGGGGTTTGCATTGGTATTTTCGACCTGCACGATGGTGTCACCAAATATCAAGGTGATACCGCCACCTTCATTCTTAGAACTTCCATTTGAGAGTTTCAGGTTCTTTCTGTGCCTTGGGTCATCAGCCGTTAATACCTCCTCATTAATCAGCAAGGTGGCATTCATTTCACCCGCCTTAAGTCGCTGGCCGTAATCATCCGAAGCCTGACCCGCAACACCCCCCGTGTGATAACTTTGATTATTAACGTTAGCAACTTGCTCTACACCGTATGCAATGACAGCGCCCGAAAGCGCCACACCAACAGGGGGTCCAACAATAGGACCCAACATTTGAGCGCCCGCAAAAGCGGCCATTGCCCCCTCTGCCGTTTTCAAACCGATATTATAAATGGATGCCGCCTTGCCGATTGCTGCAAGCTTGCTGTTTTCACTGTCTGCCATGCCCGTAAAGTTATTAGCAAAGTCACGCTGTGCCGTGATTTTTGAATTTAACTCAGTCTGTTTAATTTTCTCTAAGGAATCAGAATTTCGCTGTGTTGAAACCACTTCGGCTTTATCATATTGCGCCTGCGTTATGTCCTGATTTTTAAGGTGCTTTTTAAGTTCCGTTTGCTCTTTTGCATAACGATCATGTTCTAACTGCAGCGCACTTTTACCGTAATCACGATATTCCTTTAAAACACCATCTTGATAATTTTTGAGAGCGGTTAAACCGTATTGATACGATTGATTCCAATAGGCTACTAAACGCTCGTCCTTTTCATCCGTTATGCCCGTTGTTTTGGTGTACTCAATCATTCGCTTTTGATGGTCCAATCCCATCTTTTCACGCTGAGAATACTCAGTCCCAAATTGAACCAGCGTAGATAGCTTTTGCTGATTCCGCATCTGTTCCATTTCAAGATTAAACTTTGATTCAGACGCAGAAAGCATGGATTTCAATTGCATATCAGAGATGAGCTCTCTCGTACCCATTTCTTTAATATCAGTCTGTTCTTTTTGATAGGCTTCACGCCTTAAATCAGCCGCCGATTTACCGTAATCATTGATCTTATCAATTTGCTTTTTAAGGCTTTCACTTATGATGGTTTCTTTGATGAAGGCTTGTTTTTTGGCCTCATCTGCAGTGCGCTTATTGATCGTGGTTTGAACCAGTGATTCCCTTTCTAATATTTCATTTCGCTTTTCTGTTTCATCCTGAAGGTTTTGCGTTCTTCGATGATAATCAAGGTCAAGATCAGGACTGGCAGAGCCCGTATTTTCAGCGAGACTGATTGACTCCATCGCCACTTCTGTTGCCAGCGCTTCACTTTGAAGCTGCTGCAACATCGCATTCAGTTCATTAGGTGGGGCTTTTTTTAGCTTTTCTTGCAAGCCTTCAATGGACCCTGCCGCCGCATCAAAATCACTTTCAGATGCCCCCGCTGTCATGGCATACACGCCCAAGGTAGTGGCGGCTAATGTGAGTAAACCAATAGGCCCACCCAATAGCGCCATGCTGCCCGCTAAGCCACGCGTTATAACCGTGCCTGTTTTAGCCGTTGAATTAAACGCCGCCTGTGCCGCTTGAAGCTTTTGTGTTTTCGACGCGGCTTGCGTCGTGGCCCTGTCCACTCGTTTAGTGGTATTCGCTAACACCTCAAGGCTTGCCGCATTTTTGGTAATCAAAGCCGAATGCCTTAACTCAGATGCTGACAATCGATCTGTTGATACTTTTCGCTTTTCCCGCGCAATCCTTAACGCTTCCTCAGCCGCTGTTAAGCGAGTTGTACGCAATACGTTGTGCTCGATTGCACTTGCATTCGCTTTAAGCGCCAGCGCGTCTTCAACAGCACTTGCCGCCGCTAATTGTGTTGTTCGCAATCTATCAAGGTTCGCTCTGGACTCTAATTCTGACGCGACAATATCAGCCCGCTTTGCAACCAGACTTTGATTATAAGCCGTTCTTTCAACCGTGAGCTTTTGATTAGCTGCCGCCAACGCTACCCGCGCACTTTCAACATCGACTACAAGCTTTTGACGGGTCGCAGCTATATCCGCATATTTAGCCTGCGTGGATGCCACAAACCCACTCACCAAGCGCCCTAAATAAATACCGGAGACCACCGTGGCTGACGTGCCGATAATATCAAGGCCCGTTGCCACTGCATCCTCATCATCGGTAAACTGTTTAAAGGTACTACTGATCGCTTTAACCGTGGGCTCAAACTCAGCCGCCAATTGCAAAGACAGACTTTTAACGGAGCCTTCAAAGATACTCACTTCGTTTGCAATACTGGCTAAACGAATGGCATCTGTTTGTGACAGCACTTTGTTTGTGTCGTACGCTTCCTGCCTTAATTCTTTCAAGCCTTCCGCACTGTTTCTCAACGCAGGCAACAAAGAAACAAGGTCATCACCGCCCAACTGATCAAGGTAAACACGCGTTGACGCTTCACCCACATTATCAAGTGCTTTCGCCACTTTTAGCAGCAGTTCATCAGGTGATAAATCAATAAAATCTTTAACGTCTAGATTAAGGTTTTCAAAGAAGTCTGCCGCTTCCCCTGTCCCTATCTCTCCAAACTCTTGAATCTTAATCGACATATCTTGCAACACGCCGTTCATCGCCTCACCATCAAGCCCAAACTGACTTGCTGCATACTGCAATGAGGTGATTTGTTCCGTTGTCATGCCCAACCGATCAGCAACCAATAAAGACTCTTCACCGATTTGACCCATTTGAGTGGTGAAGGCAATAATGCCCACACCACCCAATGCCGTTGCAATTAATTCAGTGGCCGACACCACTGTTTTTTGCATATCGGTAACAGACGCATTCACAGAACTAAACGCCGCTCTCGTCTGATCAGAGCCCGTCAATACAAACGCATGCCTAGATTCATTCATCGTTATTTTCAACCGCTGATTCTATGATTTCCATCGCATTAACAAACGCTGCAGGCTGATCAAGAAGACCGCCCGACAAAGGAAACCGATTTTTAGAAAAGTGTGAGTAAAGAGAGATAAGTTCGTTTGAAGTAGAAGTGATCATGGGTTTTAGACACGTGTTTGATTCAATCACATCTTTAATAACCCACTGCTTAATAGGTGCCGGATTATCCTTATTACAATGCCTTCCCCACGTACAACGACTGCAGTCAAAGTCTTTGGCATTTTGATAAACGGCCACTGCAATGATTAGTTTTTTCTTTCGTATTCCCGAACCATAGCGCGAGTAAGAATTTCACTGAACACAGCATTTAATATTTTAACAGGCACGTAATCCATTAAGTGCAATGAGAACTTAACCTCAGTCTGACCATCCTCTTCTGTTATATTACGCCACCCAATTACCGCCATCCTAAAGGCATCACGGACCGCTTGAGCTGAATAGGTTTGAGAGCCTGATTCATTCACTATCATGCCCGCCAACACTTGCATATATTCCATGCTTGATAGCGGTTTCAAATTAAAGCCTGCCACAGGCTCTTCATTCACTTTCTCTGATTTAAAATCAAACCATTCTGGCACTAATTTACTGGCTGTATCTAAACGCATAGTTCCCCCTTAAATTAAGTAAACAACAAACTAAACTCATCATCACCAGACGTAGGCAACGCATGAATCGAAAGCTCACGGCTAACTTGCCCACTACGATCACCCGCTTTAGGGGCCGCTGAGTTGTAGACGTTTGGTAAGGTTATTTTATAAATGTTACCCGCCGTTGTGCCGATATCACCCGTGGTCAATGAGGCTTCGGTACCAGACTTCCAATCGGTTAAATACTCTTTTTGATCCGCCGTTTTTGCTAAAGGGTCAATAGAGCCGGTTACATTGCGATCGCTAATAAAAACGTCACCGTAACCATCTGCACTGCTCATGCTATCCGGTGTTGAAACACTGATTCCCATATCAATTGAAAGCTTGGAAATATCCAGCGTACCGCCCATAGTGAAGCTCACACCGATCAAGGGGAAAGGTGTCACACTGTCATAAACTGACGCAGGGAAAGGCGTTTTTACAACCTCACCATTTTGATGACCTGTGAAGGTAAAACTTGATTTACCCACCGCGCCCGTTGAAAGGTCAAACGTGACCTTACCCATACACCCAACCAACTTAATCAAATCACCGTCTTCATAGACATACAGCGTGGCCGATTTTTGGCCCTGCGTGGCAGGTAGATATTCAACCGAAGTGGACGCAACAACCGTTTCAGCAAAACCACAAGCCACCAAAGGCGCACCGATTTCAGGACGTTCACCCAAGACCCCAGAGCCTTTGATTTCCATATCAAACGAGACTTCTAACATGTGGCCCGCATAGACTTTCTTTAACATGCCGAATGTGGCCGTGGTGGGCTTTCTTTCAACCATTCGCTCACTGGCAACGGACCACTTTAAACCTTCAACTAAAATGGCATCACTTGCTTCAACGGGAACCGCATCCGTACCTTGCGCCGTTTCTAACTTGAGAAAAATAACACTACGTTTTGTCAGTTTCATTTTCAGTCTCTTTTACTTTTGTTTCTGTTAAAGGGGATGGTGCAGGAATCGTTTTGCTACCACCTTCACGGGGACTCAATACAACCCGCTCACGAACGGGTTTATCTGTTTTCGCTTTAGGCTTTTTCATAAACTGGGGTCCAGTGTGTTGTAACGGTATTTCACGTTATAGGTTAAACGCCGCTGAAAAACGGTCGCTTCAGGATTAAAATCAGCCGCTTCAACTTGTGGCCGCTCAATACTGACCAGCCCATCAATTGAGCCTTGAGCTGACATCAAGGCTTTATGAATTTGAGCGCGGTAATCATTCGCAATGGATTCAAGCGACTCAGATTTATCAACCACAACCTGCAGCAGAATTAACTCAAAATCAGCATCTGTCATCGCGCCTTCTGACAAGGTATTTTCCGAACCCTGACCAACCCTCAAACATGATGCAGAGCTTCGATAGCTAACGGATCGTTTCACTTCTATATCAAGCGCAGCATCCAACACGGCAACCAAACCATCTAAAACCTTATCAATCCTATGCATTAGCGCACCTTCTCAACTTGATACTTAGTAACGCCCACCCACTGATCAACAATTTCACGCAAATAATAGGTTTGACCACCAATCACAAGCGCACTATCGATAGGGTTTTCAGGAAGGTCTTCATCAGCTACTTTCACCGTAAAACCGGACCCCACATAACCCGCTGTTTCTAGATATTCAGATTTAAACTGAACAAGAAAAACCACCTCAGGTACACCTGACAAATACGCTTCTTCACCGAGGTTTTCTGCCATGATTCGAAAGAACGCTAACTTCTTCATGACTAGCCTTTTTCAGGTGCTTTCTTTGCCGCACCCAAACCTAACAAGCGCTCACATTGCTCAGGGGTTTCAACTTCAAACGCAGTACCAGGCGCATGCTTACCCACGGTATTAATGGCAATTAATTTAAAGCGCTTAGGCTTATCCAATTTCACATCCGTATAAAATACTGGGTGTTCATCCTGCTCAGCACCATCATCAGCGCCCGAATCAGCATCACCTTCAGTGCCCGAACCAGCATCACCATCAGTGCCCGAATCAACATCACCATCAGTGCCCGAATCAACATCACCATCAGTGCCCGAATCAGCATCACCATCAGTGCCCGAATCAGCATCATCACCAGCGCCCGAATCAGCATCATCACCAGCGCCCGAATCAGCATCACCATCAGTGCCTGAATCAGCATCTCCATCAGAGCCCGAACCAACATCACCATCAGAGCCTGAATCCGCACCCTGTGCCTGATCGTTTTGCTTAGCCAGAAGCGCTAGTCTCTTTTTTTCTGCTTTTTCCTCTGCAGCGGCTTTATTTTCTGCAGGTGTTTTTGCCTTAGCCATAATCAATACCTTTCTTTAAACACCAGAAACCAAAACGGAGCACAAATTGGCCCCGTTTTGAAACTAGAATGTGATTTTAAATTTAAGCGAGTACGATCATTTTTGATGTCGCATTAGGATTGCCAGGTGCAACTATTGGCGCGGATTGCGTCATAGCAACTCGAACACCTGGGTCTTTCTCATTCCAATACTTCGGATAGCTACGAATGGCAATAAGTGCCTCAACATCCAAAATAGCCCCAAAATGCTGCGCCCCTTCAACCGCATCTGAGATAAACAAAACCTCTTTAGCTGGCTGCAACGCTTCTTTTGAACCATCTGCAAGCTCAACGGTTCGAGTGTCCACCCAAATCACTAAACCGCCCTGCAACACACCACGGCGATTAACACCTTGAGGCATAACAACACCACGCTTCAAGTCACCTTCTTGACCTGCTTTATCTTTATCCAACAAATCAAGAACCTGCTTATTGTTCTTAAAGACCTGCCAAACATCTAATGGCAGCACCACATCAGTCGGAGCCACACCACCTGGCGCTTCTGCCATCAACGCACAATGCGTCTCAATCTGATCAACAATCTTGATATCTACATCAGACCAGAACTCATTATCCGCTGAACCATCAAGCACTTTTGTTAACGAAGGGTCACGGCCAAAGTCTACGGTGATAGGGGCTTTGTTCTTATAAGTAAGCACAATTTTCCCATTTTGAAAGCCACGCGCCGCCATCCATTCCAAGCGCCTATCGAGCCGTTTATCATGTTCAAGTAACTGATTCATGGTTGCCGCTTGAAGACGTTGCGCCGGACCCATGAGGCGCTTTGGATCTTCACCGATTGTACGACGCAACGCATTCTGAGGCGTAACAGGATCTTTCATTTTGACATACGCAGGTCTGACTTTACGTGATCGTGTTGCTTGCTCATAAAGCGCCTGCCCTTGCTCCATTGGCATCACCAAGGGGGCCATTTTCTTACCTGCGAACTTCATTTCAATTAACACGTCTTCTTCATCACTCTCAATAATAAGAGCAGCAAAGCGGTTTAAATAAAACGTGTTAGGCTCATTCTTCTCTTCAATATACTGAGCTAATTTCAGCGTATCATTTACCGATTGACCCATTTTCATCTCTCCAAAAAAAAGCACCTTCAGGTACTTTTAACAATATTTAATAAGGGGGTAATAACAAATTACTTACTCAAAACTTTTGAGGTAAATCCCGACATCCGCAAGGCCTTCTTTAACCCCTGCCACCGTCCAACTGGCATCCAAAACAACTTGAGCAGGGTTACATTCAATTTCACAATAAACGCCACACTCAACCGCACCACCGGACGCATTCGCAGGCATGGTTGAAATGCGCTTAGGCACTTCTGAACCATCCCCCGCCGTCTTGACACATATTTTGTATTCTTGCGAGGCCGTCACTCGACCAAGCAACTGGTACTGCGCAATCGTTTGACCAGACTCAATCACAACACCCGCTGTAATGATTTTTTTATCACCCGACACAAAGGGTGTGAAATTTTCACTTACATCACTTGAAGCCGCTAAACCTGCTGTACTCATAACAATTTTCCTTTCAAATATTTAAATTAACTGACCCGCCCTAATTAAGCTTTTTGGTCACCTTGACGACAGAACGCCAGCATTGAATCAACCGAATCATCATCTTTAACAGCGGCCGCATCAGCGCCACCCGCCCCTTCTTCAGACTCATCATTAAGCGGCACGTCTGGGTCTTCATTTCCCATTGCCGATGCAAAGTCTGTGTTAGCTGCTGGCGCTACTGCAGCAGGTGCTTCTTTTGGCACCTTGCTCAAAAAAGCAATGGCTTGATCAGACGCCATAGGATTGTCAAACGCCATCATATGAACAACATCCACACGACCCTCCGCTTCAGGACTGGTTATAATGGCTTGAATTCGGCCACGCTCTGCTAATGTCGCTTCATTGCGGGCCGTTTCAATGTCAGTTGTTGCTTGTGTTGGCGCTTGTGTTGGTGTGTTTGCTTGAGTTTGTAGCTTTGGATCTTTCATTAGGTCGTTCCCATCCATTGATATCTGTGTTGGTTTATTAATTTGGTCTATGAACTCATTCATAGAATCATCAGGTGACATTATTTTGGTGGCTAACTTGAGATCAACCGCTTCTGCAGAAGACAGCACCGCCGCCTCGGTATCCATCAGCGCTTTAAAGTCACAGCCGCGCATATCAACCAGACCTTGAACAAACATTTCACGAATTACTTCAAGTTCTGATTTACGAGAGTTAAAGACGGCTTCGGGCAAGGCTTCATAAGGATTGCCTTCCACCTTTCGTGCACCTGCCGCAATCAAGGTGATTTTACGACCTGAACTCTCCATCGCCTTAGACACATCAAAATGCGCCGTCATAGCCCCAATCGACCCCATGCGATCCGTTTTAGATAAGGTGACGTCTTCCGCAACAGCAGAGAAAAATTGCGCCGCACTTGCCGCCATAGGATCAACGATTGAACGGGAGGGCTTAGTCTGATTTTTTTTAATGTGCTCAACCAAATCAAACATGCCGTTCACCGAACCACCTGGTGAATCAATATCGTAAAGTATCCCCTTAACTTCAGGGTCCGCTTCAGCCATATCAAAATTCAGTTTGATACCGTCATAACCTGTCATCCCTGAATAAGGTTTTACACTGCCAAAACGATGTGCCAAGGTGCCATGCACCGGAATAATGGCCGCACCATCAACAACCTTATAAGGTTTAGCACCCTCCTTTTCATAAGAATTAGCAAGCCCCTGCAAATCGTTAACAGCAAAGGTTTTACCGTCAAATTCTAATGAGCCTATGCCCAAACGCGTTGTTAAAGCCCCCATCATGACCATAAAGTAATTAGGGTCCATCACTAACGGCCTATTAAGTAACAAGCCCATTAGCCGTGTTAAATGCTCAGCTTTCATTTACTCGCCCTTCCTAAATTCAACATGTTTTTACCCATACATTTGCGCATTGTTCCCCCCTGTTTGAGACGGTATTACTTCAGGCTGTTCGGGCTCATCATCTGGGTAAATGTCTGCCATGCTCAAACCCAACTCATCAAGCTTTTGCTTTTCATAAGCGGCTTGCTCAAGCACCTCTTCCCAATCGTGACCCTGCTCCGCGTTTTCTAATTCGAGGTTCGACATCTTGCATTGCATTCGTAGTTGAGCCCCTTTGATCTCTTTCACCGGATCAACCCAACCTTTACCGCTGGCAATCCACGTTGACTGACAATAAGCCGCCTTATTCGCGTAAAAATCAGGGGCTTCAATGGCCCCTTTGTTTACCTCTTCTTCTATCCAAAGCTCATAGATCGGCTGTGCCCAAGCAGCCACCAACCAAGCACGACGATTTTTAAAGAATCGATAAGCCTCAAGCAGCGATGCTCGAGCAGAGGAGTAATTGGTTTTACTAAAATCTTTTAATAACAGTTCGTAGGGAAGGTTCAAACTCACACCGATCTGTCGAAAAATATTTTCAACAAACAAACTGTAAGCAGGATTAGGACGACCAGGCGCAAAAGCGTTTATCTTATCGCCTGGCACTAAGGGAATCATGGCGCCATCTTTCAGATTGTAATCCATAGCATTACGCGCACCTCTATACTCATCACCCGCAGTACTTCCTGCCTCACCATCAGCACCTGGCTGAAAGATCTCGCGCATTAACTCGTCGGGTAAATCTGACTCAACAAAGGCAGCTATCAAAGCATTGTTAGCCGTAGCTTTTAGTTCACTTTGAGTATATTTATCTAGGATCTTAAACTCAGATAACGCAGAAACTAATGCGCCGATACCCCGTGATTGTTCCGGTCTTTCTAAGTCGAACGAGTGAATGACTTTACGACGACCCCAACGAGTCCGAGCAGGTATACGCTTCCAAGTTAGCTTTTCACTTAAACCAACGTCATCCTTATGCCGTGACGATATCCAATAACCAATCGCCTCTGCATCTTGGTTGATATCAATACCGCGGCGCCTAAATCTGGCATTAGGCTCATGGTTAGGATTACTTAATCTGTCTGGGTCCATGATTTGAATACAGAACGCATTTTGACGCCCTGCATTCGGTTTCCAACGAGGAATCGCTAACGACTCACCCACATCAAACGCTTGCTTGAATGTAAGCTGTGTCATCTGGTGAAAGTTCTGATTTCTGGCAAGAGATGAATCTAATGAATTGGCCCAAATCTTAAAGCGGTTCTTTGCGTTTTTAGACCACGCTCTGGCCCATTCAATATCTTTACCTAATACATGATAGTTTGGCTTAGGTGACACTAAAAAGAAGCTCCCCACCACATTATCTAAGGTGGTTTGTTTAGCGCCTTTTGCCACCCCATTATTACGAATGAGATCTGATGTTCGTGCATCTAATAGGCTCTTATCCGGTAGTAAATCTGCATCGGCAGAGCGCTTTCGTGGATTCCAATTTCTATGATAATCCTGATCAGCTCCCCGATAAGCCGTCTCACCAAACACTCTACCCGTGCTTGGATTTACAATGACACTCATCGACCAACCCCGTTATAAACAATACTGCCTCGACCGCTCAGCGTTTTAATTCGACGGTCAATACGGGTGATTTCTATATTCATCTGCCTGATAGACACATCAGCAAACTGAATACTGTCACCATCACCGGACACTGATTTTGTCGCCGTGCCCGTAAGCTGCTTAGATTTAGCCGCTTTCAATGCTTTTAATTCTGCCTGTAACTCTTCTAATTCAGTCATGACATTGTTCCTGCTTTACCAAATGATTTTGCTTTTTTAGGCTTAGCTTTGGGCTTAACCTCAACAACTGTTTGAGAACCGTCGTTAATGCCGGCAATCACCTCTAAACTCTTATTCATCACCTTACGTAACGCATTTAAATTAATGCCTTGGTTTTGCTGAAGAATGCGAATCATCACGAAATTACCCACCCTGCAATCTAGTGGTTCATTACGCGCACCGCTGGGTGCTTCGAACGCATAATATTCATTGCCCTTGGCATACTTTTTAACCATCCTCTCAATCGTTAAACCGTTAAAATATTTATCATCATAAATAGGTAACAAAGGGAAATGAGAGTAACCGGCACCGAACTCTTGAAGCGCTAAACGGGCATAGATAACCTGCTTAGCAGTATCCGTTCCCACCTCGGTTAAATAGGTTTTAGTCTTTTGATTCTTACTTCTAGGAAAGCCTGCAATTGGCTTATTGCTACTTGATGAACCAAAGGTCGGAATATATCGAAAAGGATCTTGCTTGCAGAAGTTATGCACTTCGCTATTGAAGTGGCCACCACTATCAATCCCGCATAAACGTGCTCTATGTATGGTGCCTGAGGGACTCACAAAATCACGATTCATCTGGCGTCTGAGTTCTTTCCAGATTTGAGGCTGAGTCATCTCACCGTAAAGGCGAACATAATCTAACGACCAGCTTTCTTCATCCGGCCCCCATGCAACCCACTCACCTTCAAACCGGTCATCCTGAACATCAAACCAGCATGTGATTATGATTCCATCATGTGGCACATCGGCATGATAGATTTCACGACGATTCTCAAAGCCACTGGAATCAACACTCGTGCCCTGAATCTCATAGGTTTCACCCATGCTTGTATTGGTCCAAGTCACCATCAAAGTGTGATCGCCGGAATCTAGAAACTTCTTAGCCTCTAAGAACTTCTCAACAACATCTTGTAAACGGGCATTAGGAAACGGGCTATAAAGTTCATTAATATAAAACCCTGCTGTATCGGTAAAAGGGGCTGTGGCTTCCCATCGCCCCTTGAGTAACATTTCATTCTTTGCCGCGTTATCGAATAGAAGCTTACATTTGGGGCATTCAATCTTTGCAGTCTCAGGTAAATGATTTTTAAAGACCTCATGAATATCTTTGTCTGCTTTTTCCCACTTAACCATCGACCACTTAAGGTCAAAGAACTCATCACATTTTGGGCAAGGTATTTTGAAATAGCGTTTATCACTGAGTGCCATTTCTCGCTCAATTTCAGAGACCCCTTTCCAAGTAGGCGAGCCCCCTAAAATGATCTTACGGTTATGAAAGGTCTTACCCCGTTCATAAACTAATTTGAGAGAGTTACCCTCGTTACCTGCATTTCGAGAACAGCGATCAGGCTCTTCAACTATGATGATTCTGATTGGGCTAGAAGCCAAACCAGACGGTGCATTAGAACCAACAAGCTCCAAATGCCCACCTAAAAAATGCTTAGACAAAAGCGTATTGCTGGCATCACGAGATTTAGCTGAAAGCTTATTCGTTAATACATCCGTATCCCTAACCATTGGCGCAAACTTCTCTTTCGAATATCGTTCGGCCATGCTCTCAGTAGGGAAAAGCACAATCATTGCACAAGGGTCTAAATCAATCTGAAAGCCAATAATGTTATTGATGACACCATCAGTCCAAGCAACTTGAGCTGACTTTTGGCAGACAATTTTCTTAATACTGGGGTCTGTGTAAGCCTCTTGAATCGACTGTAAAAAAGGAGTTACAGCAACACGATACTTACCAGGTAATGCACAGTTTTCTCGTGATAACTCGCGATAAGCTTCAGCCCATTGTGTGAGTGTTAAATCTGGCGGTGGCTTCCAGAGATTAGAAAGCTCGTTATAAACTTCTTCAGGGGAAGCAAATTCAATGCTTGTTAAAAAATTGCTATTCAACAATAAAGACTCAATCATTATTCAAAGCCTCCATACTATTCAGCGCGGTTTTCACCTCTTCATTCAAAACTGACTTTTGATCTTTCGTGAGCGAAAGTCTTTGAGCAACACGATCAGGCACATTCAAAAGGCCCGACTTAACTGAAATAATCATCTGACCTAATCTGAACTCAAGCTCTTCACGTCTTACTAATTGCTTGGCATTTTCACGGACTGACATCTCTTTTTCAGTCGCCTGCCAATGCTTCAAACGAGCACTCTCTATTTTCTCATCAAACGCCCCTGCAACTTCCTCACCTTGCACCACTCCTGCCTTGGCTAATCTTTGAGTAACAACCCACTCAATAATGCGCTTGGTATCGTATTCATTTCGACTACCCCGACCACCCGCAACCTCAATAGGCATGCCGTTCTTCTGGTATGACGTCAAAGTTTTTTCAGTCACGCCCAATATGGCAGCAAGTTCTTTTTTATTTACTCGTTTACCCATACCAATGACCGTAAAAAGGAAGGAAGTCCTAGGGAAGTTTTATAGCTAGAAATAGCACGAGGCACGAATAACCCCCATTGGCTCGACCCTCAGGAGGGACCCATTGTCTTATTTTTCAGTAACTTACAGATTTCGACTTGTAATA
>MAAB01001435.1_pt1 | contig 33409 bp, 24 predicted proteins | sample 1115991 | NCBI WGS metagenome assembly MAAB01 (sample SAMN04961124, study PRJNA320927) | seawater metagenome | isolation source: sample BD02T18 sea water enriched with oil for 18 days | place: USA:Gulf of Mexico | collected 2013-07-27
AAAGGTAACAAACGAAAATCTAGAGCAGTATTTTGAAAAAAACAAACAAGATTATTATATTGAACCGTTTGTTACTTTTACTCATGTTTTTTTCAATCGAGAAGGTAGAACAAAGCAAGTAATGCTTTCACTTGCCAGTGAAAAATTGCGCGAACTAGAAGAAAATAATGTTCCTTTTTCACAAGGCTCCCGATATGGAGAAAGGTTTCCATATCATGTGAACTATGTTGAGCGTACTCCCGATTTTATCGTCTCTCACTTTGGACAATCATTGTCTGACCAAGTTTTTGCTTTAAAGACGATTGGTGACATTTGGCAAGGGCCGTTTGAATCAGAATACGGGGTTCACTTGATTATGGTTAATCGAATGGAGAAAGGAAGATTCCCTTCTTTATCCGATGTGTCTGATCAGGTTTATCAAGACGTACAACGTGAACAAATACAAAGTAATTTAGAGAGGGCTTATAACACTATTATTGATACATACTCAGTGAAAGTTGAGGATCTAAGTGAGTAATCGGACATCAGTTTGGTTGTACTGAGCAATCAATTTACTCTAAAAAGTTCAATTGATGTTTATTGCACAATATACATATTAAAAATAATGACCAGAGAAACTTGGTAAACAATCAATAAGTAAGGATAACGTAAATGTTCTATATTAATAAATATTCAATTAAATTTAGTTTAAAAAAAATCTCTTTAGTAACGCTGACTATGATAGCTGGAATTGCTAGTTTAACAGCGTGTTCTACCATACCAGGGGAAACAAAAGCAGAGCAAGTACAAACCATTGATGAGTTGGTTGATAATACGCTTGCAGATCTTTATCAACAAAACCCAGAAGCGCGAGCGCAAATAAAAAATTCAGTTGGTTATGCAATTATGAATAATAAAATAACCAAGATACCCGTAGTAGGGGCTGGTGCAGGTTATGGTGTTGCTATTAACAATAAAAGCCAACAAAGACAATATATACAAATGGTTCGCTTTGATGTTGGCGGCGGTTGGGGCGCAAGAAGTGTGAGGCCAGTTATTATTTTTACCGATAAACAAGTATTCAATAATTTCATTGATGGTATGTGGTCAGCAAATGCCGGAGCAGAAGCGGCTGCAAAAGTTGGTGATGTGGGTACTTCAGCAGGTGCTGATACGGGGAATGCAGGAAATGATGAAGGCTATATCACTCATATGATTACTGATAAGGGAGTATCGGCAACGGTTACTGCTGGCATTATTAGAGTGAGACCAATCACCTTGAAGCAATAAGTGATGAATATTACCTTTTTTGAGTATTGTTGGAGGCAGTCGATGATATAGAGGGAAAGGCTAAGAAGTCAAAAGGGAGAGGTTATTAAAAATAGTAAGGTATAAGTATTGTTTTAAATCACCACTTATAAAATATAGAGTAAGTTGAGAACAATATGACCGTAGAACAATTCGATCCGAAAGCACCTAAAAAAGCAATAACTCTGCACAAAGCCAAACAACCACATTAGATATTCCAGCCAAAATGATTGAAGAGCAGCATCAAACCGCTGTTACTTCACATCCTGAATCAGTTCGCGCTGCAAAGGTAGGGTATACAGCTTGGGCTGCCTCAAGTAATAACTCAATCCTATCGCAAGTTTTGTTAAATAAATTTTTATTCTCTTTTAAACAAATGTAGTTCAAATAACTGAAATATTTAAGTGGCGCAGTTCATTCCTTTTAAACCAATTAGCTTTACATCATAGTCGTATTTTTTAGCTTTAATTTTTTTATATAACAAAACATAATAAAGGATTTGACCTACTCGGTGTATAGAAAGTCTTTCACGGTTAACTTACAAGGGTAATTCTGTACTAAAATGTATATATTCGGTGGTAGCGCTTTCAGCTTTGTAAAGTTTTTCGCCTGAATATGAAAGTCACCTAACAGAATGGAAGTTATGAAGTCAGAAAATAAATTAGTGAGTCATCTTTCTAGTACTTACCATCGTGTTGATGCCAATTGGATCAGAATTATATTCATCGCCTTGAAGAAAGAAGCTTTGCCTGCTGAAATAATATTTGAAACTGCTGGAGTTAGCGTAGATAGGTTAAAGGAGCAAGAATTTGTATCACAAAAGAGCATACATATACTTTATTCAGTGATTGAAGAATATAATGCTTTGAGTCATTTACCTATATATGTAACTAGCGTATTTCAGTTTCATTATTTGCGTTATGTAGGAAATATTTTGCCTGATGCAATATCACTTAATGATTTACTCGCTAAAATAGCTTTTATAGTTTCAAAAATTTCTCAACTGATAGAGGCAGATATTTCAACTGATGCCAAATATGCAAAGTTAGGCCTTTCTTCTGCCGTACCTTCTAGTGAGTTACATCCAATTTCTTTGGCAATTGGTGTTTGCTTAATTGTAGAAATAGTTAATCGAATATTTCCCGATGTTTCTAATGCGGTTGTTAACGTAATTATTAGTGATGATACGCCTGTTATGTTACTTCAAGAACACTTTAAGTGTCCGGTTGTTGTTAGCACAAGTGGAGTTAATGCGGTTGTTTTTGACCGTAAGTCACTTAATAAGGTCAATATATTTCCTTCACATTCAATAAAGGTGAGTGACGCGATATACAACAATACGACGATAAGTGATCTGAACATATATTCTGAAGCTGAGCAGCTCATAATAAAAAATATTGATAAACCTGATTTTACAATCTCAGATGTTGCTGAACACATGAATATGAGCGCTAAGACTCTTCAAAGAGTATTGGGACGTTTTGATACGAGTTTTAGCCAGCTTGCCCAGTTGAACAAAAAACGTTTAGCGACCTTTTTCTTAAAAGAGAGACAGCTTAGCATTCAGCAAATTTCGTTTGCATTAGGGTTTGTATCACCATCAAGTTTTTCAAGAGCTTTTAAAAAGTGGACAGGGTGTTCCCCATCTAAGTTTCAATATAATGACTAGTAGACAAATTTACATTTATTTTGAGTGTAATTTTTTTAAATTATATGACTAGTATGAACAGCAAAGACATAAATAAACTTCTAATAGCTACACCCATTATGGATGAATTGCCAATCCCTATCAATTTGTTTAACTCTGATGGTGAGCTTATTTATGTAAATAGCACTTACTTCAAATGGCTTGATGATTGCTATGGAGACTCGCTAGAGCTTCCTGATGTAAAAGAACAAATTAATAGGTTGTTGTCTGATGAGTTACATGTAATTTTAGAGGAGATTTTGCTATGTGATTCCTCAAGTTTTGTGAAAGAGGTGTTAGTAAGAACCTCAAACAATTGTCATGAAAGCTTAAGGGTGACATTTAGAAAGTTGTATTTAAACAATGAATTTAGCGTTGTTTCGTGTGTATTTGAAAATGAGGCTCAAAATGAGAAAAATTATGCACTTTATAAACGTCAGGCTCACATTGATCCTTTGACAGGTGTTTATAATCGTTTTGGTTTTTATGAAGCCTTTAACGTCATTAAGCAAAAGACAGCTAGTAATTGTTTTCATTACTGTGTGTTTATTGCAGATATTGACGGTCTAAAGATAATTAATGACACAAAAGGGCATTTGATTGGTGATGAGGTGATTAAATTTACGGCCAATTCTCTATCTAAATGTTTGAGAGACAATGATATATTATGCCGTTGGGGAGGGGATGAGTTTATCGTTATTATTATGAGCGAGCTGTCAAATCACCACTTAAAAAAACTCAAGGATCAAGTGCTTGATCGAATTCATAATACTATTAGCTCTCTAGACCATGCTATTGCCTTGTCTATAGGAACGGCTATGTATCAAGATGATGGGAATGAATTGGATGAACTTATCAATTATGCTGATAAATCAATGTATGAAGTAAAACGTAGAAAGAGCAATTCAAATTAACTACTTGTAGGTTATTAATTACGTTTACCTATGAAGGCTTCTTGTCGTGATGTGATTGTAGTGGTCAACTAATTTCGGCCACGGATTTGTATTCAAGCCAGTATCTTTTCTCTGATTCATTGGGTGTTAGCCCACAGTTATAACTATGGGGCCTAACATGGTTGTATACCCACACATCAAACAACTGCCTTAGCACTTCGTTCTTTTTGTTTAATATTTAATATTTAATATTTGAAAAGTCAATAAATAAATGAATTGATTGAAATGAAGTTTATTAGTGAAGCTTATATATGTGTATTCAAAATTAGAATTTTTGATTTGATATCTGTTATGGGAAGATAAGAATTACTTTGAATACCTCTATAAATATAGAGGTAAAGTGACTATTGGTGTTACAGCAAATGTACAAATACTTGCATACTAAAACAGAACATTATCAACGTTTTGGCTGTTGCTCCACTAATAGAATTAATGGATAGTATTTCCGCATCCTAATTATCGTAAGATTGTACAAAAACGTTTTCAAGCTATTGATGATGCTTTTGCTCGCGCTGAGAAGAATGCATTATTAAGCAGTGTTATTGATGAAGAAATAGCCATGCATTCGAAATGATCGATTAAAAATAAGGCTAAAGCTGGTGTCTGAACTTTGTCTTATAAAAATCAGCTAACAATAAAAAGGTAAAAATATGTCTACTAATAAACAATTTGGTGTAGTGGTATACGGCGCTACAGGGTATACAGGGCGTTTGGTTTGTGAATATTTAAATAAGCAATATGGTGTAAATAGAGAGGTGAAATGGGCTATGGCTGGTCGTAGCCAAACAAAACTAGTTCAAGTGCGGGACGAAATGGGAATTCCAGAAGGTGTGCCACTTGTTATCGCTGATGCTGAAAATCAGGAATCAGTAAAAGCAATGGTTGAAAGCACACAAGTTGTTTTAACCACGGTCGGCCCCTATCAAAAGTATGGTAGTGACTTAGTTCGAATGTGTAGTGAAATAGGCACAGACTATGTCGATTTATGTGGTGAGCCTGCTTGGATGCATGAAATGATTGCTGCCTATGCTGAAACAGCAAAAGAAAGTGGCGCACGTATTGTCTTTTCTTGTGGCTTCGATTCAGTACCTTTTGATTTAGGTGTCCACTATTTACAAAATCATGCGATTGAAAAGTTATCTCAACCACTATCACGCATTAAAGGTCGTGTCCGTGCGATGAAAGGGACTTTTTCTGGCGGCACTTTAGAAAGCTTTCGTTTGACGATGAAAGCTGCAGCTAAAAATCCAGAATTAATTAAAGTGCTTTCTAACCCATTTTCGTTAACTGGCTCATTTACGGGACCAAAGCAACCTTCCGGTATGGCTCCTATTTTTGAAAAAGAGTTAAATAGCTGGTCGGCCCCCTTTGTAATGGCTACGATAAACACTAAAAATATACACAGAAGTAACTTTTTATTAGCTCATCAATACGGTGATGACTTTATCTATGATGAAATGATGCTCACTGGCTCAGGCGAGAAAGGCGAAGCCATGGCAAAAATGGTCGCTGAAGATAAATCAATGGCCAATGACCCTATGAAGCCCGGTGAAGGACCTTCAAAAGAGTCCCGTGAAACGGGTTTTTATGATGTGTTATTTGTTGGCAGTAATAATAATGGTGATACATTAATGGCAAGTGTAAAGGGCGATAAAGACCCTGGGTATGGCTCAACCTGTAAAATGATTAGTGAAAGTGCTATTTGTTTGCTAAAAAATTTGGATGCTGCAGGTGGCGGTATTTGGACTCCCGCTTCAGCAATGGGCACACTATTAATTGATCGCTTGCAAGAAAATGCGGGGTTAACTTTTCAATTAGAAGGTTAAATTTTACTAGCTAAGCCCTGTTAGTTTTAGATATTTACATTGAGCTAGTTTTATAGTGTGTTTCAAGCACACTATAAAACTAACTATTCACACATTCCCTTAAAATCACTAATCTTACTTTTAATTATTTCAACAGGTTAAAGAACCTGCTCCTGAGAAAGTTCTTGTGCAATATTTTACTTGCGCTCAAGAGTATAAAAGCGATCACAACGCTTTACTGTTGAAATACTACCTCTAAGCGAACCATTATTGTGTACCTACACGTTAATTACCATTAGCTTTTCATAGAATTCTCCAAACTTAACAGCCACGATTACCATGTCATCGCTGTTCGTTGATGCCGTTGAATCTCCAACGCATATCGAATATAAGCCTTTTACGAGTTCTAATTGTTTGGATACGTATTTGATTGTTGCAAAATATTGAGTTTACTTAAAAGTGATTTAGTCATAATTGACTCAATTGATTACTTTCAAGTATATGTAATGTCGATTCGGATGACAGGGCAACTGATTAGATTGGTGATTAGTAAATAAAAGATTATAAACAACATAAATATTATTAAAGTGTTCTTAAGAGAACATAACTAATATTAACACTCTGTTACAGTGCGCAGCATATTTTCAATGGCAACCATTAACGAAAGTTAATGCGCGAAAAATTACCAGTCTAAGTGCTTTGCATACGGTGGTGGGGTTGCAAAATATACGGACATGTTTGAACTTCATTGCCTTTTAGTATTTAGTGTTTAACTGTATGAGGTCAAAATGTTCGCTATCTATAAATCTTCAATCGCACTTGCTATATCATTCGCACTTTCATTATTAGAAAGTGTAAAAGGTATGATATTACCTCTTTTTATTGTGACTTAACTGATGTTGAGTACTTTGTTGTTTTAGGCTTTATCTCTATGAAAAATGTGACTTCACTCTCAACGAAAAGAAATTTAGATTGGTATCAGTGGTGGTTAGTAAATACAAAAAATAAGCAGTATAAGAAGTTTCCGATAAAAGAAGCTCATATCCTTTACATTAATTCTCACTACACCAAGTAAGACTATCCAATATTCTCGCACTTTGAACAACAGCCTTCAAAAAAACATGACAGAGGAAACTGTAATGGCCAACTAAAATTGGAAAGTTCTTAAGGCATTTTTTAATTAATTATACACTTGACGACATAGTGATAACAAAAGCACTAAGCTATTATTATTTCATTACCACGACAAACAACAATCCTGTATAATCCCGCGCATTAAACAACTACCTTAGCGTTTATTCCAAGTAAAGCCTGAGTTTGCACTAAAGGCAGTTAAATGATTAGATAGTAGAAAAAGCATCGGTTACACCGTGCCGATTAAAAAAGAGCAGAGTAAGTAGAGAGCATTATGACCGTAGAACAATTCGACCCACAAGCACCTAAAAAGAGTAGTAACTCAAATGAGAGCCAAACAACCACGTTAGACATTCCAGCTAAAATGATTGAAGAGCAATATCAAGCCGTTGTTACTTCACATCCAGAGTCAGAACGCGCTGCAAAGGTAGGCTTCGTCAGCTTGGGTTGCCTAAGCTAAGTCAACTGTTGCTTTGTAGTGCAATATAAACTCCCTCAATTCGTAAAGACTTCTTAACTTCTTCTTTTACAACGATGCACTCATCAATTTAACAAACAAAACTCTAGATGATTTAAAAGTTCGACGATTGAACTTTAATTTTAGATCGACAGCTGAAAGCTCATTAGAGTCTTTCTGTCCTGAATTAAGCCATACTGTACAATACGTGTATTCCATATGAAATCAAGGGCACACAGCGACGTAGAATACTTTACTGATATCTCTATATACATAGCCAGCGTTACTATTCTATTACTGCCAGATACAAAAAGGCCACCATTAGGTAGCCTTCAAATAATTCGTTTAACGTGTTTCCATTAAATATATTACTCGTAATCAGAAGCGTAAGTTTCTTCATAAGAGTGCGAGTAAAGCTCAAACAAATTGCCAAACGGGTCTTCTAAGTAAACCATTTTTGCTTGCTTACTGTCGTCTTCTGGATGATAGCGCATAATGTCCATACGCACTTTACCGCCATATTGTTCAGTACGTGCAATAGCACCTTTGAAGTCATCTGTTTGAAGACAGAAGTGGAATATACCAAGGCGTGTGAAATCAACTTCGTGACGTTCTTGACGCTCTTTCATTTCAAACATTTCAACACCAATGCCGTCAGTCGTAACTAGGTGTGCAATATTAAAGCCTTTAAAGCCTTCACCAAAAACAGCCACACACATTCTGCCTATGGCAGTTTCACGCTCTTCTTTTACCTTGGTATTACCCATTACAATTTTTAGACCAAGTGCTTTAGTGTAAAACTCAACCGCTTTATCCATATCGCCAACCATAAGACCTACGTGATTCATTTTCATAATTTACTCCAAACCTAGTTGTTTAATTCGTGATTTAATTTAATGAAACTATTGTATGGAATATTGTTTATTATTTGAAATTATCAATTATAATCAAAATGATAATTTATTGTTATGGATGATTGGTGATGCTAAACCCTACTTGGTTAAATACGTTTGTAACGCTCGTTGATGTGGGGCATTTTACCAAAACAGCTGAAAAGTTATTTATGACTCAGCCAGGGGTAAGCCAGCATATTAGTAAACTTGAAAAAGCATGCGGTCATGCTTTAATCCGCAGAGAAAAAAAGAGCTTCGAAGTTACTGAGCAAGGCAGGTTAGTTTATCAATATGCAGGGCGATTAGTTAAAAATGAGCAAGGACTAATGGAACGGTTAGCGTTCGACGACCCGTTTTCTGGAGATTGTACTTTAGCTTGCTCTGGTGCACTTGCACTGATGCTTTATCCTAAGTTATTGGATTTACAAGTTCAGCATCCTCAGCTTGTTGTTAAACTAAAAGCAGCGCCTAATAATCAGATATTAAATGAAATACAAACGGGAATAATTGACCTTGGTATCATCACTGATGCGCCAATCCATAGTCTATTTGATGTAGTGGAACTTGGCCGAGAGCAACTTTGCTTAGTGCTTCCTGCTAGTGTTGAAACTGACGATTATGGTAAAAATTTATTAACCGAGCTTGGTCTTATTAATCACCCTGATGCAGAGCATTATTTATCTCTTTATTTAGCACAAAGTCAGGAATCAGATTTTACTCACTTGAGTATTAAGGAGATCCCAGTTACTGGTTATGTCAATCAAATAAGCCAAATATTGCAACCCGTAGCCAAAGGGTTAGGTTTTACCGTATTACCAAAAAGTGCTGTAGATACTTTCCAAGATCCTCAACATTTAAAAATATTAAACCTCAAAAAACCAGTAATAGAAACTTTATATATGGTAAAAAAAAGAAACAGAGTGCTACCATCACGTTTTGAAGTAGTGAAGTTAATACTACAGAAACATTTAGATGCTGTAAAAGTATGCAGGGGTTAAGTGTTTATTCAGTTCTTTTTTGCGAAAGATGGCGATGACGTTTTAACTAAAATAATAAAACGTAAATCCTAAAGGTCTTTGATTAATTCAGAAAGTAATTATTCATCCTACCTTAACATTCCTGTATAATCACACCCATTCTTTAACCGTCTAAGCAAATACTATAAGTTAGTAATAAAGGCAGTTAAACCACCACTTATGACGCTTTAACCTTATGGTTTTAGCTAGTTAGAGCAGCAGAGCGCAATATGACCGTAGAACAATTCGACCCGAAAGCACCTAAGAAAAGTAGTAACTCAGCAGAAAGCCAAACAACCACGTTAGACATACCAGCTAAAATGATTGAAGAGCAACATCAAGAAGTTGTTACATCACATCCAGAAGCAAATCGCGCTGCAAAGGTAGGCTTCGTAAGTCTCGGCTGTCCAAAGAATCTAGTCGATAGTGAGCGCATTCTAACCCAGCTTCGTACCGAAGGTTATGATGTAACTAATAGCTACGATGACGCAGAATTAGTGATTGTAAACACCTGTGGTTTTATTGATAGCGCGGTGCAAGAATCACTTGATACTATCGGCGAAGCGCTTGCTGAAAATGGCAAGGTGTTAGTAACGGGGTGTTTAGGTGCGAAGAAAGATGAAATTATTGAGTTACACCCTAATGTATTAGGCGTTACAGGCCCACATGCTTATGATGAAGTATTAACACAGGTGCATGAACATGTTGCCAAACCAAAACATAATCCATTTGTTGATTTAGTACCTGAGCAAGGCGTTAAGCTAACGCCTAAGCATTATGCTTATTTAAAAATATCAGAAGGGTGTAATCACCGTTGTACCTTCTGTATTATTCCGTCAATGCGTGGCGATTTAGATTCGCGTCCGGTGGGTGATGTTATTGGTGAAGCAAGTCGTTTAGTGAATGCTGGCGTAAAAGAGCTTTTAGTTATTTCACAAGACACCTCAGCCTATGGCGTTGATGTTAAGCACAAGCTTGATTTTTATGAAGGCATGCCAGTTAAAACTCATATGCAGCAGTTATGTGAAGAGTTAGCAAAGCAGGGTGTTTGGATACGCTTACATTATGTTTACCCATATCCTCATGTGGATAAAATTATCCCCTTAATGGCGGAAGGTAAAATATTGCCGTATTTAGATATTCCTTTTCAGCATGCTAACAAACGTATTTTAAAATTAATGAAGCGTCCTGGTAGCTCAGACCGTGTGTTAGAGCGTATTGCTAAATGGCGCGAAATTTGTCCTGAATTAGTGATACGTTCAACCTTTATTGTTGGCTTCCCAGGTGAAACAGAAGACGAATTTGAAGAGTTATTAGATTTTCTTGAAGAAGCTCAGCTTGATCGTGTTGGCTGTTTTAAATACTCGCCAGTTGAAGGCGCTACGGCGAATGAATTACCTGATCATGTTGCTGATGAAGTGATGGAAGAGCGCTTACAACGTTTTATGGCAGTACAAGCGAAAATTAGTAGCGAAAAATTACAAGCGCGTATTGGGCAAGAATATCTGATTCTTGTTGATGAAGTGAATGATCTTGGTATCGTCGGACGCTCGTACATGGACGCACCAGAAGTGGATGGTAAAGTGTATTTGTCAGATGATTTTGATGCTGAGCCAGGTGATCAGCTTTGGGTACAAATAATTCATGCCGACGAACATGATGTTTGGGGTGTTCGCGTAGAAGATTAATAGAGTTAAGTTAGGCTTAACTATTCAGTTTTACACAATCTTTTCACTTAAATAATTTACCAATGTTGTAGTGGTATAGTTACTTTAAAACACTAACAGATTATAAATTTTTATTTAAAGATATTGATAAGGCTGCTATATGAAAGTTATAGAGTTCATTAGAGAAAAAAAAAGAAATTTACAAAATCAAAATGATCAGTTTATCGCCAAGTTAGAGCCTAAATTTAAGAACTTATCAAATTTATTCAATAACAAAATTACAATGCCTTTTAGAAATACGTTAAATAATCCTTGGTTCTCTCAATTTAGTCCAGTAGACACAGAGGAAAGTAAGGCTGAGAAGGTATTGATACAAATACCTGAGGCAGAAAAAACATATAAAAGCCTTCTTGAAAAAATAGACACCGTAACCTTTATTGGTGAATGGCACAGGGTAGAGCAAGAGTGTATTGATCAATTTGCAGAAGTCACAGGTGACAAACAGTGGATACATACAGACCCTGTACGTGCAGCAAAAGAATCGCCCTTTAAAGCGACAATAGCACATGGATTTTTAACCTTATCATTAATCCCAAAATTAACTAATTCAGTTGATCTGGATAATAATCCTTATCCAGAAGCCAAGATGGTTATTAATTTTGGATTAAATCAAGTGCGTTTTCCTTATCCGGTTAAAGCGGGCACTCGCGTTAGGGCCAGCATAAAATTAGTTAACTTAGTTCCTATGAAGCGTAGTATCGAAGTTGTTAATGAGGTTAGTATTGAAGTAGAAAACAGTAAGCGTTTAGCGTGTGTGGCTGAAACCGTATTACGTTTATATTTTTAATATTTATTATTCTTAATAAAATGTCTAAAATTTTTAATCGAGTCTGTTAATTTACATCTAAGTCTGCCGACCAAATTTGGCCACAAATGATTCATGCGATGAGCATGATGTTTGGGGTGTTAGAATAGAAGATAGCTACATCACGATTGTAATATTTCAAAATATCCCTTATTACCTACCATGGAGTTTTCCTAAATGAATAGCATTGATCTCTTTGTAAATAACTGGGGCAGTAAAAGTTCAATGGTTCCTATAGCGAGTAATGATATTGAAGAGCTTGAATCAAAATTAAATGCTTTTCTACCTGAATCATATAAATATTTAATATCTACCTATGGCTTGGTTCACACGCCAAGTGTGTTTACTAAAATTTGTGATTTAGGATCTGACATTTCTGAAGTACAAGATTTTTTAAGTTTGGATGATATCTGTTCACTTTCACAGCTTTATGAAATGGGTGGTATGCCTAAGGGACATATTCTGTTTGCATCTGATTGTAAGGGAAGCATGTTTTGTTTCAAACTTGGTGATTGTGCGTGCAAGCAAGCAGATTTAGCCGTATGGTTTTTTGACTATGGGCTTGGTACGGTTAAAAAAGTTTCCAATTCTTTCATTGAATGGCTGGATGGTTTCAATGAGCTTAACGTATAGCCTCTCTGATTAGTAAGAGTTAATAATGAATACGTACTTATATGGATGCACCAGAAATTAATGGTAACGTGTATTTTTCGGATGAATTTGATGCCAAACAAGATGATCAGCTTTGGTTACAAATAATTCATGCCGACGAACATGATGTTTGAGTTGTTTGCGTAGAAGATTAGCTGACTTAAAAAGACTTAACTATTCAGGTTAAGTCTCCTCTATCAATATTAAGCAAAATTCTTACTTACCCCCCTTTATTCAAAATTGTTTTATTGCACTTTAGTCGGCAAGATAATAGTACAAAATATTATTATCATATTATGCATGATGACACTTTTATGAAATCTGCCTAAGCCCTATTGAAAATTATCTTTTGTCTCTTTAAAGTCTGGTCTAGACCAAACTAAAGAGGCATAAAATGGAACATTATAAATTACTTACACCGGGCCCATTAACAACGTCAGAAACAGTTAAAAAATCAATGTTAAAAGATTGGTGTACTTGGGATAACGATTATAATATTGGTATCGTTGAAAGCATTCGAAGTAAGCTTACCAAATACGCAACCGATGACTTTCGTTATACGAGTGTGCTTATGCAAGGCAGCGGCACGGCGTCTGTTGAAGCCGTTCTTGGTAGCGCAATTACCCCTGATAAAAAAGTATTGATTATTAATAACGGCGCTTATGGCAAAAGAATGGTAGAAATTTGCCAAATTCTGCAACTGTCTTATCATGTGCTTAATTACCTTGAAGAAATACAGCCTGACATAGCAGAAATAACATCAACGCTTGTGGCGGATAGTAGTATTACGCATCTGGCAATGGTGCACTGTGAAACAACAACAGGCATGCTTAACCCTATTGATGACGTTGCTCATATATGCCAACAACAAAATATTACTTTTATTCTTGATGCAATGTCGAGTTTTGGTGGTATTGAGTTTGATATTGGCAAGCTCGATATCGGTTTTATGATCAGTTCAGCCAATAAGTGTATTCAAGGTGTGCCTGGCTTTGGTTTTGTTGTGGCTAAACGTCAACTGCTTACAGCATGTAAAGGGCAGGCTAAATCGTTAAGCTTAGATCTTTATGACCAATGGCATACAATGGAAACAGCTAATGGGAAGTGGCGATTTACTTCTCCTACTCATGTTGTCAGAGCGTTTTATCAAGCATTAAAAGAACTTGAAGATGAAAAGGGTATTTCAGCACGCGCCAAACGTTATGCAAAAAATCAAACATTACTTGTTCGAGGTATGCGCGAACTCGGCTTTAAAACACTGCTTAGCGATGAATTGCAATCGCCCATTATTACCTCTTTTTTATCACCAGAGCACTCAGATTATGATTTCAAAAAGTTCTATTATCAGTTAAAAACTTTGGGGTTTGTGATTTATCCGGGAAAAGTATCTAATGCCGATTGTTTTAGAATAGGCAATATTGGTGAGATATATACTGACGATATTGTGCAACTACTTAAAGCAGTAAAACAGGCTATATACTGGTAAATATTGAAATTGATACGGTATAACTTAAAGAAAAACCGTTTTAATCGGTTTTTCTATTAAAATATTTTAGTCACTGGTTACATTGATTTCTATAGCGCCATGCACCCAATATTCAATATTGTAATCAATCAGTTCATTATCCTCACTAAAACGCTGTCTATAAATCTTAAGGCAAGAAGCGCCGCTATTGAGCTGCAACTGCGCTGCTTTATCTGCGGGTAATGCGGTAACAAAAATACGACTGCTTTCTCGGCTGATTTTCACGTCATAATTTTGGCTAAAGATTTTCGTTATTGAACCTTCAAGAGCCTTGTTTTCTAAATTGCCGAATTGCGCTGTACGACAATAAATTTCTTCAACCATGACAGGACGATCGTCAAGGGATCTTACTCGACATATTTCAAATAACGCAATATCAGCACATTGGTTTTTTTTATCGATAAAAGCACGGTTAACATCACCAGTAGCTGTGATTGTTTTAATAGCGATCAAGCTTGTTTTTGCTAAAAAGTTCTGCTCTTTAGCTAATTGATAAAAATCAACTTTATTGACGGGGTTCCATTGTAACCTTGAGGGACAAATAAACCAGCCCTTACGGTTTTGTCGATAAATTATCCCTTCAATTTCTAAGTGCATTAACGCTTCACGAACAGTGATACGAGTTGATTTAAACAGCTCCAATAATTCTCGCTCTGATGGCAATTTTTTCATTGTTGGCTGTTGTTCAATAAGTGTAAAGACGTATTGTCTAATTTTTTGATAAAGTAACATTAAGTATTATTCTCGGCTAACCCGTTCTTTAAAGGCGAACCACGGTGTTAATATTATGGGAGTAGGGCTCAAGCATCTAGCCATATCGCCGTTTTCTCGCAAGTTAAGGGGGTGATTAAAGTATTTATCTTAATCACAAAAAAAATTTTAGGCGAGTATTAATACCCTGCTTTGTTGCTTCAAAGTATACGCACTTGCGTTTGAAAGTGAACTGCGAATTGATGTTGTTATTAAATAACGCTAAACAACATCAACTCGAATGGACAGGTAAGCAACAATCGTACTTATTTATCTGCTTTACCAGCCGCCGCAGCAAACTTGGCCATTTGACAATCAAACCATTTCGCCGGTTGCTCACTATCTTCAGCATGTTCTTTTCTCAATACCGATTTTTTCACCATGTTGGCACCTAAATATCGAATAGGCTCAGGGGGGAAACTGCCTAGAGGCCCTTTTGTCATACGCGAACGGGTCCATTCATTATCTAGGTCTAACGCCAAAGAAGACAATATTTCACCCCCTAAATAACTTTGTACCACCCCGTTTCCTGAATAACCGAGGCCGTAAAATACATTACTCTCTTTTGATAAACGGCCAAAAAAAGGTAAACCTGTGGTTGAACGGTCTGATGCGCCTGTCCATGTGGTCTCAAATGATGGTTCAAGGTTTGGAAAAAACTGAGCAAAAGCGTTAGTGAGCATGGTTGCAAAACGACTTGGCTGATCAAATGCAGGTAACATATTATTGTGGTAAGCAAACATATTTCCCCCTTTACCCAACATCAATCGTCCGTCACAAGTTGTCCGGTAATAATGAACAAAAATTCGTGAGTCTGCGATCGCCTTACCATGACTTAGCCCTATTTTATCTAACTGTTCAGGCATAGGTTTTGTGATGATCATATCTGACGAGACTAAGGTTATGTGCCGATTGAATCGATTAAAGTGCTTACCCATCCATGCATTAATGGCAAAAACAACTTTAGTTGAGCTTATCTCACCAGCAAATGTTTTTACTATTGGTTTTTGACCAAAAACCATATCTTTATATTCAGTTTTTTGATAGATCTCCACACCAATTGACAGGGCAAACTTTACTAAACCTAGCACTAACTTTCCTGGGTGTAATGAGCCGCCAGCTATACTTTCTATGGCTGCCAAGTTACGATCTGAGCCAGTAAGTTGCGCTGCATTTTCAGGTGATAAGCACCGCCATTGGTTCAATTTATGTTGTGATAATAAATCAAGCGGTTGGCATAACGATGTTTTTTGCTGATTATTGGTTGCGGTATAAATCGCGCCATGGGTGCGTACTTCTGCATCTATTTGATTATTTTGACAAAACTTCTCAATATCAAAAACTGCTTGCTCTGACGCCTTAACTAAACGAATAGCTTCAGCTAAGCCATAAAAGCGTATTAGTGATTGAAATTTAGTTGAAAAAGTCAACATACAACCACCGTTACGGCCTGAAGCACCTTGGCCACAAAGACCTTTTTCAATAATAACTATGCGCTTGTTTGGACTTTGTTGCTTCGTTTTTATCGCTGTCCATAGTCCAGTATAACCACCGCCGACAATACAGATGTCGGCAGTGATATTTTTATCGAGTTTAGGTATTTCAGGCATTGGTATATTTGCTAATGCCTGTTTAAACCAAAAAGGTGTTATCGGTTTCATGGTCGTAGGTTTCTTGCTCTAGCCGACATTATCAATTGCACCGTTGGAATAGCATCCGCCAATGAATCAACGACATAGTGCGCTCCGGCTTGATACAGCTCATTATAGGCTTGCTGACGTTTTAACTGCTGTTGCTCTTTAGTTAGCGCCAACCATTCATCTTCGGTTAGACCGACTGCATTGCCTGTTAAAGCAATACCCACAGTCCACATACCAGCATTAAGCCCTTCAGTAATACCTGGCGTAGAATCGTCGAATTTAATGCAATTGGCGACACTATTGATGACAAGTTCTTGAACATTTTGTAGTGCCATCCAAGGGCCAGGACGAGAACCCGCAGCAATGTCATCACTGGCAACCCAGCAATCTGGTTTATAACCATAATCAGCGGCTACAGGCACTAAAACTTCCATCACTTCTCGAGGATAACCTGAACACGAACCTATTTTGATATCTTGCTGTTTTAACCAATTTAATGTCGACAAAACGCCATCAATAGGTTTTGCATGTTCGGCTACTTTAGCCTTTTGTAGTGGCATAAAGGTTTGATAAATTTCATCAACCACGTCGTCTGTCATATCGTAACCAAATTGCTTGCGCCATCTGGCCGCTAACTCAGGCTGTTGTCCTAGTGTTTTAATATGGTCCCACTTTCCCATGCCCATTGGGCCTCTGGCTTCATTCAAGCTGATGTCAAAATTGTATGCTTGTTTAAATGCTTCTACAAAAATGGTGGTGGGTGCAACTGAGCCATAATCGACTACGGTACCTGCCCAATCAAGTATAACGGCCTCTATTTTTTGCATAGTTATTCTCCAATGAATTAAATGTAATGATGCTAACTTTGAATTGATTTAGCTTTGGTTAAGTTAAAATTAATTACTGTCTTAAAATTAAGTAGCTTATAGCTGAAGTAAATAACTGAACTGGTGACCAATAGTCCACCAACAATTGAAACGACATAACAAAGCTGTATAAAAAAAGCCAACCAGCTAATATCTGGTGAAGCAAAGGTGCGATAGAGTAAAATGCTGACACTGCCCAGATAACCAGCAGAATCGGCAAGGTAGAGAAGGAAACCGGCATTGGCGGTTGAACCAACAGCAGAAATCATCCGGTCGAACAAAAAGCAATTGTAGGGGATATAGGCGATATACAAACCCGCGCCTAGCCAAACCATCCATGTTTTTCCATTAAGTAGCTGTTGTTCAAAGAGAAAGGTACTACCCCCTAATAATAAACAGCCCAATAAAATAAAGCCGTGATTACTTAAAAATGCTTTACAGTTATCTTTCACCATGACCATTGCACCGAGTACAAGCAATACAACAAACGCTATACGTATGCCGGCATAAGCAAAAATTGCTGGCTCTTCACCATGACCGAGTGCTTGCCATATTTCCGCGGAAAAATTATCACGAAAGTCACGTAGACCAGTAAACAATAAGAAGCTTGATATCAGTAATAAAATCCCGGGGGAAAAGCGAAGAAAAAAGGTCAAACGCTGTTGAGCATTCATGGGCTTTCGTTCATGACGAGCAAGACGGTCACTTTGTGATGGTGCTGGTGTTTGTGCCAAAAAGAACACTGATAAACATAAAGGTAATAGAAAAATTGTCCCTGTAGTTACTGGCATCCAAAATTCAGGAATATTAACTTCAACTAAAAGCCATTGACCTACGGTGCGAACTAAACCTGATGCAACAATAAAAGTCACACTTAAAAAAGCGCCTAGTATTTCTGATGTTTTTCTGCCTTCGAGAAAACTAAAAACAATGCCCCATACCATGCCAAGCGGAACTCCGTTAATAAACATCATCAATGGTTTGTATGGCTCAGGCACTATAGCGAACATTAATAAAGCAAGCTGAGCAATGAAAATAAGGCCCAGTAATACCCTAATACGTTTGTTTGCCGTTAATTCAGATATAATTTTAATGCCAATGAATTTTGACAGTAAGTAACCTAAAACTTGCGCCAAAACCAAGGCGACTTTGAAATCAATAAAATCCCAGAAATTATCGGATTGCTCATAACTGGCAACAGAAAATGGTTTTCGAAAAGCATACATACAAAAATAGGTCATAAAAGCCGCTGAGGATGCATAGACAACAAAAACGGCGGTATGACAGTGTTGTAAATACTGTTTAATCTTAGACATTGATCACTACCCAATAGAGAAAATACACTTTAAATAAATGGGAAGGTTAACCTTCCCATTTGACAGTACGATTAAAAGAAGTCGTATTTAAAGCCTATTTGTCCGCGAATCCCATAGTACTCAATTTGATTTGGACGTTGCTCAGAGCCAGTGAAATACTGCAAGGGTTCATCTGTTAAATTGTTTAATTCAACATATAACATCGCTTGGGATGTAATTTGATAGGATGCAGTAAAATCAAGACTCGTGTAATCGCCATAGTAGGTATCAAGTGAGCTGTTACTGCCGTGATCTTCTATATACTTACCTTTATGATTTACGGCAATGCGTGCAGCAAGGTCACCATTATCGTAATACATGCTAACATTGAATAACTCATCAGCTTGGCGAGAAATTTTAGCATTATCATCACGTTCTGGGATATCCATTGCCGAGTCCATTAAAGTAAAGTTAAAGGCAAAACCGAAATTATTAAGCTGCTCGCTAATAAAACCTAAATTACTATTGGTAGCAAACTCAATGCCGTGTAACCAAGCATCATCGCCATTAAGTGGGCTTTTTACAGTGACAGATTGATCTCGGTAATTGCCTTGGTAACTTTGAGAAAATACTGGGTCAATGATCTGTTTATAAAAATAACCAACAGAAATGATGCCGGCATCATCAAAGTAATGTTCATACATTAAATCAAAATTGTTTGAATAAGTTGGCTCTAACTCGGGGTTACCAGATTTCAACTCATTCTCCATTTCGGAATAAGTTGCCCCTGGGGATAATTGGCCAAAATCGGGCCGAGAAAAAGTTCTCGTTAATGCCAAACGAATGTTAGTCATATCATCTACATGATAGGTGGTGTGCAGTGAAGGCAGTATTGACCAATAATTTTTACTTCCTTGTTCTGGTTCAACAGAAGTACCTTGATCCGTTTTAACAGCAACAAAACCATGTACATCAGTTTTTGTTTGTGTTGCTCTAAGGCCACCAAGTACGGTCCATTTATCCGAAGATTTATAGGTCGCCATGCCGTATAACGACATATGTGTTTCTTCCAAATCGAAGTTGCGGCTTAAGCCTCCGCCATTTTCAACAACCTCAGAGTCACCTTCAAGAAAGATTAGTTTATGTTGATTATCATCCCACCAGCGTTTTAAATCATCAACAGGGATAACTTTAGAGAATATTGATTGATAATCTATCGCTAAGTCTGCTAAGTAATCCTCTCGTCCAGGTTGGTTAACTAAATCAACATTTAATTCTGCGGCTACTTGAGCAAGTGTTGGTGTTACACCATATTCGGCTTCGTTCCAACCGTAAAATTTGTCATAAAAACTGGCATTTCGTTCTTTATTACGGTATTTAAAACCTGTTTTAAGTTCAAGATGATTATTATAGTTGTGAATTAAATCAACTTGAGCGACAATTTTATCACGCTCTTTAATATCTATACCATAAAGCTCAACATCAGCTAATACGGCTTTAGTTGGATCCATTGACCAGTCACTCGGTAAATGTGTGCCAATTTCTAGGGCAGGATCAGTACCTCCGTCAATGGTATTATAAATTAAACCACTGCCGGTATTTACGCCATCACGCATTCCCACATCTTCCTCAAAATCAACACTTTGATTGAATTTAACCACATAGTAGGCATTATCTTCATTGTTAGGAATATCACCATATTCAAATCGATTTTGATAGGTACTTAATTTCCAGTTAATACGTGTATCAAAAGAGAAATCATATTCGCCACCAATTTCAAAACCGTGCATTTCTGTATTGAGTTCATTGTAAATATGTTGTAATTCAACCCGGTTTTTATTATATCTAACTCGACTTTTATAATGGGTTTCTTCATCTGATAATGTGCCATACATGGTTTTGGCATAAACTAAGCCATGATCGAGCAAGTACTCAGCCGCCATGTTTAAACCATAGGTACTACGCGTTCCGGTGTAATCTCTCAGCTCTAAACGGTGAACACCGGCAATGCCATCATCATCAATAGCACGGCGAGGTTCATAGTTGTCGGTGGCCCAGTCACGCACCCAGCCTGTAGCATTAATTAGAAAACCAAACTTCCCGTCATCAGAGCGGTCACCATAAAGAACATTTAAAGATTGACTACCGCCTTGAGCTTTTTCTGAAGCCCCCGCGCCAACATTCACTGTTAATGTTCGTTCATTTGGAGCACGTCGAGTAATAAAATTAATGTTACCACCAATAGCATCACCTTCCATATCAGGTGTTAATGCTTTAGAAACCTCAACCAGCTCAATCATATCTGTTGGAAAAAAATCTAAGGCTACTGCTCTACTGGTTGTTTCTTCTTCTGCTGTTGGTAGGCGATCCCCATTGATAGAGGTAGAATTCCATTGTGCAGGTAAGCCCCGAATGGCGACAAATCGTCCTTCACCTTGATCTCGCTCTATGGAAACGCCAGGTATACGTTGTAAAGCCTCAGCAGCATTTCTATCAGGTAATTTACCTATCCCATCTGCTGTCATAACATTTTTTATATTGTTAGACTCTTTTTGCATATTTATCGACTTCATCTCACCGCGGCGCATATAACCCACGGAGACAACTTCTTCCAAGGTATCGCTGCTCACGTTAAGCGTTAAACTACCTAAGTCTATCGATTTATCGTCAACAACGATAATATCGTACTCAGCTGCTGGGTAACCGAGATATTCAACACGAATTTTTTGTTTACCAGGCGGTAAGTAGTTTAATGAGAATTGACCTTTAAGGTTTGTTGAGGTTTCAAATCTACTTCCTACAATACTAACTTTAGCGCCTGATAAAATTTCTGAGGTATCACTGACAAGACCAGAAATAGCGCCATCAGCGAATGAATTTAAACTACTAAGTGCTAATAAACTTGCAGCAATAGGTGTTAACTTTCTCATTGTATCTCCTAGTATAATTATTATCTTTAATTGCTGGTCTAGACCAGTTAGGAGGTATTCTAATTGTTCTTTATGACATTTAGATTTCAAAAAAATGACAAATCACTTAAATTATTTTATGCCGGAGAGAAACATGGTCAGTTGATAGAGAGTATATGAGGAGTCAACCGAAATAGTCTGAGCAATTCAAATGTCACACTGGATAGCTCTGCTTTGGTAAACGGATTAAAGTATGGGTATTGATACAGTTTATAAATTGTGAAAATTTTGGAAGTGAAAAATATTAAGCTGGTTGAAAAACAATGGTAGGATTGCTGAAGTAGCCTCTAGAAATATAATAGCCTTCATTAATTTTAGATAAAATTAATGAAGGCTATTATTTGACCTCACGCTGTGAAATAGACGTCATGTATTATTATTCAAAGCAACTGGCTAAACTCTAAGAAAGTGAACAAGAATAAAGCCTTTCATTTAATGAGATACATTAAACCGGTTATTTTAAAAGTTCTTCAACGGCTCTTGTTAACTGAAAGTCTTTTCCTTTTAATACCGATTCAGCTGTATTTTTAATCAAAATATCAGGTGACATATGTTGAAGCTCTAAAAAATTGTTGTTCATATCAGCCACACCTAATTGTGGAATGCCGAACACTAGATCACCTGTTTGTAACATTTCCCACCATACCGCCGTACAGGTCCCAGGTACTGGCATACCTACTGTTTTACCTATGTTGTTTGCTTTGTAGGCCATAGGAAAACAGTGCCCGTCAGAATAGTTTCCTTCATTCATTACAACAATCGAGGGTTTAGTCCAACGTTTCATTGAATCCCCTTTATACTTATTTCCTCGTCCATATTCCCATGTGTAATGTTTACCACTGAGAAAGGTGACTAAGTCATCAGTTAACCAGCCACCTCGGTTAAATCGTGTATCGACAACTAAGGCATCTTTGTTAAACCCGTTACCAAAAACATCTGAAAATACATTACGATACGCTTTATCGTCCATTTGAGGAATATGAACGTAGGCTAATTTCCCCTTCGATAATTTATCTACAAGTGCTCGCTTAGAATCCACCCAGCGATTGTATAAACCCTTATATTCATTTTGTAAACTGATGGGTTTTATGACCACTTCAAAGGTTTTTTTACCTTCTTTAAGTGTCACACGTGTTCGCTTTCCCATTTTACCATTTAATTGTGAATAGATGTTTTGCGTTTTATTTACCCCAATGTCATTTATATGAGTAATTAATGTGCCTTTATTTACAGTAGAAGATGTTTTCTTAAAAGGGCTATTAAATAATATATCCTTAATCAATATTCCTTTTTCAGTTGGCGTTGCACTGTAAATAACACCTAATGACGCAGTTGCAGTTTCTTTTTTCGCTTTTAGTCGATATCTTCCGCCTGTATGTGAAGCGTTCAACTCTCCTAGAAGTTCACTGACTAGGGTGGCAAAATCTCGATTATTGTTAATTGCCGCTACTTTAGATATATAATCTTTATACATTTTCGACCAATCAATACCATGCATATTGGTGTTATAAAATTTATCGTTCGTTTGGCGCCAAATATGGTCAAATAAATATTGACGCTCTTGGTCAGCATTTATAGTGAGGTTTGCCTGAATTTTAATGTTAGTTTTTTTGTGAGTTTTATCGAGCTTAATTTTTACCATTTTACCATCTGCCCAAATAATGGCTTCGTCACCTTTTGAGGTTAATGCCAGTTTAGCTTTCTTTGCATTTAGTTTAGTGACGAGTTTAGTCGATTTTTCCTTGAAATCGTGTAACCAAAGATCGTAACCCTTTTCAAATTTAGCCAAGTAGTACAGTTTTTCGTGATCTGGTGTTAACGCCATGCCTGCCAAGTCAGCAGAGTGCATGGTAAGGCGGACAGTTCTGTTTTCAATACCTTCCCAGTCAATTACCACAGGGTCCACTCTTTCCTTTTTATCTTTTTCTTTGTTTGCTTTCTTTTCTTTATCATCGTCCTTATCGGATGCTTCTTTTTCTAGTTCGGCAAAAAGTTCTCTTTCTTCTTTGTTCAACTGAAAGTTATCAAAGGATTCTTGAGTTAAAAACAATCCCATAACATCCCAGTCTGATCCCCAACTACCATGGTTTCTTCGTCCGAATCTTGAAGTAGCAAACAGTAAAACATCTTTGCTTATCCACAGAGGGCTTGTATCACCATAACCAGATAAAGAAATGTCTTTTGGCGCTGCAGAACCGTCTGCCGGCGCTATACCTATGTTAGTAAAAGCATACATACCGTAAGGAATGAATGAAGCGGTTATCCATTGGCTATCAGGCGACCAATCATATTTTATATCGCCATCTGAATAGCTATAATTTAAATTAGCGTTGAAAACAGTGTGACTTTTTTTCGTGGCTAAGTCTAAAACACTAATTTCATCACGTTGCCTGATGTAAGCGACTTTTTTTCCATCGGGTGAAATTTTAGGTTGAAAGGATTCTTGTTTACTTTTTAATAAAACCTGTTCAATAAATTTAGTGCTAGCAAAGAAATAGCGTTCATTTTTATCACCAAGCGATGTTTGATATAGACCCCAAATATTATTTCTTTCTGCAGCGTAAATAATACCTCTGCCATCAGGAAGCCAACTTACTGATCGCTCTTGCTCTGGCGTATGTGTTATTCTCACCGTAGAGTTATAATCAACAGCGGTAACAAATATTTCTCCTCTGGCAATAAAAGCGATTTCTTTTCCATTAGGTGAAACAGCAAACTCAGTTGATTTTTTTGCAACATTGACCATTTTGTCATCGAGTTTATTGGTAGATTTGTTTAGCTTTATTTGAAGTTTTTTTGGTTTTTTACTTTGAGCTAAGGTGTATATATCTCCATGATAGGAATATGCGAGTAGATTTTTTTTGCTGATGCTAAGAGACCTTGCTGGGTGAGTTTTATGTGTGGATATTTGCTGTTGATTTTGTCCATCCGCATTCATTTTCCAGACATTAAAGTTATCATCTCCTTGTTCACTTAAATAATAAACACTTTTGCCATCGGATGTCCAAATGGGGTTGCTGTCGCCCCCGGAAAAGGTTGTTAGCTGGCTATGTTTTTTCGAGTCAAAGTCATAACGCCAAATATCACGAGCAAAAGACGATGAATCATGCTTTCTAAAAAGGTTTTCATATCCCTTATTATCCATGTAAAGCAAAGATTTACCATTGGGTGATATCTTTGCTTCTAACGATGGTGTTCCTACAGTTATAAATGGAGTTCCACCGTTAATACTAATACTATAAAGTTGAGGCATTCGAGACGTAGGAAATGCAGAAGAATTTACAGGAGGCATTCGTGCTGAAGTAAACAACACATTTTTTCCATCTAAACTGAAATCGGTCGGGATGTCATCAGTACTATGAAAGGTTAATCGTTTTGATTCTCCTCCATCTGCTTTTACAATGTAAACATCTAAATTACTGTTACGATCACTGGCGAACGCGATATATTTACCATTTTTTGACCATACAGGATGACCATCCCAAGCATCACTAGTTATAAGAGGGTAAGCATTTCCGCCTGTACTACTTACTTTATAAATATCTCCATGACTAGAAAAAAGTATTGTTTTTCCATCAGGTGAAATAGCCGATTGTCTAAACCAGTTTGCATTGGTTGTGGTTGAATATGAAAAAGTGGAGAACATAACAGTGAATACATAAAAAATTAACGTAAAAATCCATGCTTGACCAAACATAAGTGATCTTCCTTTTTATAATATGGCAGTCAAAATTTGCTGACAATTTATTGTTGTTAGTAGAATTATAAATGTAGTTTAAATTCAACGAATAGCAAATAGGTCAATATATCAAGTGAAATACACGGTAAAGTTTGTTTGATTTTATAAGTAATCTATGGATGTTTTTATGTTTGTTCCACTTTACATTATCGCCTATTAATCAAATTTAAATAGGCGATAATATTCTAAATGTTCTCATTATTTGCTAACTATAAATCCATGCATCAAATTGTTTATTGCTGATGCATTATCAGCTTCGAGTATCTTATAACTGACTGCTCTTTAGAGTTAATAATGTTTGTATTAACTGCTTTGCCATTGGAATGGCCGAGGCAGGGTTTTGTCCTGTAATCAAACGACCATCTACAACGACATGTGGTTTACCCATTGTTGTTGATGAATAACGACCGCCAAGCTCTGTGATTTTATCTTCCAGCAAAAACGGGTAGTTATTGCGTGCCCAACGGCCTTCTTCATGATTGGCTTTTGCCGTTATTTTTTTACCTGCTATTAAGCGGTTACCATTTTCAAGAGTAACATTGAGTAAAGCAGCGATACCGTGGCAATCAGCTGAAACAACACCACCATTTTGATAAATTGATGCAGTGAGTTTTTGCATCGCTTCATTGTCGACAAAGTCAAACATTGGCCCTGAGCCGCCAGCAAAATAAATGGCTTGATAGTCATTGGCTTTTACTGTGTTAATCGTTAAAGAATTTGGTAGTTTTTTTGGTAAGTTTGATTGCTCAAGCCATTTTACTTGCTCTGATGATAATCTAGAACTGCCACTTGCTTTGCCTTTTCCACCTAAGGGGCTAGCAATATCAATTTCAAAACCTGCTTGTTGTAATAACTGATAAGGCTCTAACACTTCAGGCAACCAATAACCATGGCTATCACTAGATATCACTATCAATACTTTTTGTTTTTCTTCATGTAGAGTTTCGTCTTGTAAGCTTCGATCACTGTTGTTGCATGCTAAACTGCTTAGGCTAAAAAAAGTAGTAAATAAAATGCTAAAGCAAATCATTGGAAAAGCTCGCCACTTTGTCTTTAATTGTTTGTGTTTATTTATAAGGTGAATAATATTCATGTATCACTCCATGCTTCTAGTGCATTTTTAAGGTGCGTTGCTGTTTTAGGGGTAGAAATTTTAGATAAAGAACAGGTAAAAAGAATGAATAGGGGGTGACTAGTTAGGAATAATGTGGGAATCTTTCATGACCAAACTGTGACTAATCCCGCATTTAAAGGCTTACAGAGCGCTTTGTCAGATAAGTCGCCTTTGTGTGTCAATGTGCTATTTAAAAACCTTAATAACTTGATTAAAGTGCAGTACCATAAACCATGTTAACTATTGATTAGTTCACTTAATAAAAATAAAAAACAAGGACCTACTTTGCGCTATTTACACTTTTCTGATATTTGCATTGATACCCATAACCAACTGCTTTATCGTCAAGGTGAAACCATTAATTTGGCACCTAAGGTGTATGATTTATTGGTGTTCCTTTGTCAAAATAGCCATCGGGTGATCAGTAAAGATGAACTAATGGAGCAAGTATGGACTGGTACCCTAGTAACTGAGAATGCGATCAGTCGTACCTTAGTTAAAGTAAGAAAAGCGTTGGCTGACGATCCCAAAAATCCACAATTTATTATCACCGTACCGCGCAAAGGTTATCGTATGGTGGCAGACTTTGTTGCTTCGGATAAAGTGAGTAATCAACCTCAAGGGACGCTTTCTATTGACCAAACAGAGGGATTTACGCGCGGCGACAAACAAGAAATTCTTGTTATAGAAAAACAACAAAGTATTTTATCTAATGCGCTATTAACCATCAATAAAAGCAAGTTAACAAACAGTACTTTATTCATAACACTTGTTGTTATTATGCTCCTTGCTTTTACTTATGTATTATCGTTAAAAAACATAGCTGTATTGCAAACGAAACAAGTTAAGCCACTAACCCGTGAAGTTGGAATTGAGCAATATCCTGCGATATCACCTGATTTAACAAAGTTAGCTTATCGTAAGGATGTTTCAGGTAAGCCGTCATATATCAATATTGAAAACCTAAGTAGCCATGTAAAACAGTCAATTATTCATGCTAGAGGCGCATTAAGCAAACCTGTCTGGTCGCCAACAGAAGATAAATTAGCTTTCTTATACAAACACAATAGCGTTTGTATGGTTTTTTGGGCTGAGCTATCAGATATTAAAAACAAAGACACTTGGCAAACAATTAGTGAATGTAATCCTCAAGCGAGCCCACACTTTGTTTTTTCACCTGATGGCCAATACCTTTATTTTAATGATAGGCAATCGGCAAGTCATGGTTATCAAATTTTTAGAGTCAAGTTAGCTAATAATGAGAAAGATATTGTTAACCAGCCTATTACCAATGGCTTGGGTAATTACAGTTTTGATATTTCGCCTGATGGGAAAAGGTTGCTGATGATGAATAGTGAATTTTCACCGACAACCCGTATTTATACCTTAGATATCGGAAACTCAACACTGAAGCAAACGGCGCAATTAGACTATTTAGTGCGTTCGGTACTTTGGCATCATGATAGTGAAACTATTATTCATCCATCGCCACACCCAGCTTATGAGCTTTGGCAAAGTGATTTAGCAGGTAATAAGTTAGCGGTAGTTGCCAGTAATACTTCAAGGGTAAAACACCTATCAAGGATAAATAATGGCAAAGACTTTAGCTTTGTTTCTTATTTACTTAATAAAGATATTCACTTTCAGCCCAAAGACCAAGCAAGTATTGAACTAGATAACTCAACGGTGATGGACTATTTGCCTGCCTTGGCTAATAACACTGACCAATATGCCTTTGTCTCTAAACGCACGACTTCAGCAGAGGTTTACCTTAGCAGCATTATTAATAAGGAGAAAAATAGTATAATTGATAAGTACAGCAGTACAGAAGCGACAAAACAATTAACTTACTTTAACAACCCAGTTAAACTTTACGATTTAGTGTTTTCCCCTAATGATAGCCAACTTATGGTATTGGCAGATAATCAAATTTATATCGCAAATATTAGCGAGATGTCGTTAGAAAAACTATCACTTGATAATATCGCTATTGTTGGAGTGAGTTGGCAAGACGAAAATAACTTACTGTTTTCAACCATCAAGAATGGCGATTGGACTTTACTGGCTTATAATATTCGCGAGCAAAATATATCCTCTATGCCCGTTGGTTATCAAGGTGGTATTTATTCTGAGATAGATAACAATTTTTACCTGATTGCGGATGATAGTTTGCAAGTGATGAAGTTTTCAGATTTATCGGCAGAGCCAATCGCGACTGACTTAATCTGTCAGCCAAGTATTATTAATAGAAAACTCAATTTAAAAGCAACAAGTGATGGCTTGCTTTGCCAATCAAATGCTGAAAATAAACAATATAGTCATTATTCCTTTGCTCAGCAACGTAGCCAAATATGGAAAAAACCACCTGTGGGTAATGATTTTGACCTCAATAAAAATGGCACGATTTATACAAAAATGAAGCGTTCTGTCGCTGATATTATGCAAACAAGCAGCTTTTAAATAAAAATATATAACTCAATTGATTTTTAAGTTGAATTGTAACTAATTGTTTTTTTTAATATTAAACTTGTGACCATCATGATGGTCACAACTTTTTCAGCATTAATCACACTTTAATCCCGCTTTATTCCTTTCTTCATTATTGTTTTGGTTAACACTGCTCATCAATTCAACGAGCAGGAATAATTATGGACAAGCCACTAGTAAAGACCACTAAGAATAAACATCAAGGTAAGTATTTATTTGCCGCACTTAGCACGAGCTTATTGATAGGTGTTTTTGCTTTTACTCAAAGCAATACAACCTTAATGGCCTCAGGAAAAAACTACAATGTTGCCACTGACAACTTAGTTATTAGCACTATTAAGCAAGCTGAGTTTGCCGAGTATTTACCATTGCGTGGTGTTGTTGAACCAGAAAAAACCATTTTTATTGATGCCATAGATGGTGGCCGAGTTGAAGAAGTCCTTATTCAAGAAGGCGCTTTAGTTGAGCAGGGACAGTCAATTTTAAAGCTGAGTAACACTAATTTGCAATTAAACGTGTTAGCACGTGAAGCTGAAGTTTCTGAGCAAATAAACAATATGCGTAATACCCGTTTAGCGCTAGAACAAAATCAACTTTCACTCAAGCGTGATGTTATTGAGCTTGATTTTGAAGTATTACGTTTGCAAAAACAGTTTACTCGCAACCAAGCCCTGATGAAGAAAGATCTTATTTCACAGCAGGCCTTTGAAACGGTAAAAGATGAGTTGGACTTTCAACTTAAATACCGCGAAACCGTACAGCAAAGCCAACAAAAAGAGGCGTTACTACAAAGTCAGCAGTTGGAGCAACTTGCAAAAAGTATTAAAACTTTAGAGTCTAATCTAGCCATATCTCGTGGCAGCTTAGACAAGTTGATTATTCGCGCCCCGAGCAGTGGTCAGTTAACCTTTCTTGATGCACAAGTTGGTGAGTTTAAAAGTAACGGTCAGCGCTTAGGCCAAGTGGATTTAATCGAGCAATATAAAGTCACTACACAAGTGGATGAATTCTATGTAAGTCGAGTGGCAAAAGGGCAAACCGCCAGCTTTGAGCTTAACCAACAAACCTACCAAATAGACGTCGCTAAAGTTTATCCAGGTATCGACAACGGTACCTTCAAGGTTGATTTCAGTATTTCGGATAAAGCCATTGCCAAGCTATTGCGCTTGGGACAAAGCGTACAACTGAAATTTAACCTTTCTTCAAGCGAGTCTAAATTACAAATCGCGAATGGTGGTTTTATGCAAAATACCGCAGGTAGCTGGGTATTTGTTGTTGACAAAAATAGTACGCAAGCCAGTAAACGAGCCATTCGCTTGGGCAGAAAAAACCCTCAAAGCATTGAAGTACTCTCGGGATTAACTAAAGGTGAGCGCGTTATTACCTCTTCTTATGCCAGCTTTGCTGACGCTGAACAATTAAGTCTGTCACAGAGCGATTAATCCAAAATAACTAAGAAAATAGTTAATTACAAAATCTAGAAAATTAACATAATCAAAAAAAACAAGGAATTACGATGATCAAATTTAATCAAATAAGCCGCTCTTTTATTGGCGATGAAGTAGAAACCATTGCCATAGATGAAATGAACTTAACCATTAACGAAGGTGAGTTTATATCTATACTTGGCCCATCAGGTTGCGGTAAGTCTACCTTACTGAACGTGCTAGGTATGTTAGATAGCATAGATACAGGAGAATTTAACTTTTTAGACAATCCTGTTGATCAATTTAGCGAGCAACAACGTGCTCGTTTAAGGAAACAGCACATCGGTTTTATTTTTCAAAATTTTAATTTAATAGATGAATTAACCGTAGAGCAAAACATTGAATTGCCACTGTATTACCATAATGTAGCGAAAACCGAACGAAAGCGATTGGTTGATGCCGTTTTAAAGCGAGTTGATATTAGCCATCGTCGTAAACACCTACCGGCAAAGTTATCTGGTGGTCAGCAGCAACGTGTTGCGATCGCAAGAGCTATTGTGACTAACCCTGACTTGATTCTGGCAGATGAACCTACCGGTAATCTAGACTCAAAAAACTCAATTCAAGTGATGGAATTATTACAACAACTTAATCAACAGGGGGCAACCATCGTGATGGTTACTCATGCACCCGATCATGCTTGTTATGGCACAAGAGTTATTGAGCTGCTTGATGGCAAGGTCATCAATGATCACTTAGTAAATGAAAATCGTAATGACAAGACTCATCTTAAGGTTAACGACACTATTCGCGATGAGGTTTCAAAAGCGCACGAGAGCAAAAAAGAGCAAGCAGCAGAAGAGGTGACTTGTGATTAAATTACTATTTATTGTTGCCTGGAGAAACTTTTGTCGAGATAAGCTAACCAGCGTTATTCAGCTGACAGGCTTAATTATTGGCATTGCCAGTTTTATCTTAATTCAGCTTTATGTCGACCATCAAAAAAGTTACAACACTGCGTTTACTGATGCGAAGGATATTTATCGAATCAACTTAATTCGTGGTGAAAATAAACCACAAGCACAGACACCACTGAGACTTGCAAGAGAATTGACACAAAATTTCAGAGAAGTGGAAGATGCTACCCGTATTTCACCTTCCAGTGTATCAGTGAAGCATTTGCAAGGCGTTTATTCAGAGCGTGCACTTTATGCCGATGCTAATTATTTTGACATTTTTGATTTTGAGTTGATAGAAGGGGATATAAATACCGCCTTAGATGCGCCAGATAGCTTAATACTGCATCAAGATTTAGCGCACAAGTATTTCTCTACTACTGTAGGGGTGATAGGTAAGCGTTTAACGATTAATGGTAAAGATCATCAAGTAACAGGCGTTGTTAAAAAGCCAGAAATTCCAACGACTATGCCCTTAACTATGATATTACCTATGGTGAACTTTTATGGGCAAATTTCTCGACCAGAGTGGGTTGATGCTTGGAATTTTAATGCCACCAGAACCTATGCCAAAATTAAACAGCCAGCGAAGATAAATACATTAACACAAACGGTAAGTGACTATTATGATACCCGTGCTAAAGGGCTGTCATCATTTAAAACTCATCGTGTCATTTTTCAGCCATTACTGGATATTTATCTTGATAACACCACAACAAAAAGCTTAACACCACCAAGTAGTGGCGTGATGGTTACGGTATTTAGCATTATTTCTTTAATGATATTGTTATTGGCCTGTGTCAATTTTACCAACCTTTCAACAGCTGCTGCGATGCGCAGGGGCAAAGATGTGGGTGTTCGGAAAGCCTTAGGTGCGAGTAAAATACAATTGATCACTCAATACTTAACTGAAGCAGTGATATTATCTGCTATTGCCGGTATATTTGCACTCGTATTGGTGTCTCTTTGTTTACCTGCATTTAATCAATTAATGAATGTAGAAATGGTATTTAATGTTTCAATTACACAATCTATACAGCTACTTGGCTTGACCTTATCGGTGGGAGTAGTAGCCGGCAGTTACCCCGCTTTTTATTTAAGTAATTTGTCTCCAGCACATGTACTTAAAGGTTTAGTGAGTACGTCTAAATCGGGATTGTTTTTAAGGCAGTTACTTATTATTTTACAGTTTGCTATCGCAGCTTTTTTATTGGTTGCCAGTTTAGTGGTGAATTGGCAAATGCAATTTATAAAGAATATGGAACAAGGTTTTGATCGTGAGGGCGTGATTGTTGTCTCTCGAGGTGATGACACTTACAACGCTTTCAAAAGCCAAACACTGCGCCATCCAGACGTTATTTCAGTCACTATGTCTCATACTGTACCGACTAAGGCAACCAGAACCTCAAACACAGTAAGACGATTAGATGATATTACCAATGAAACTTGGGTGGGCAATAACCCGGTAAGTTTAGACTTCTTTAAAACATATGGCATTAAGTTAGTCAGTGGTAGGGTGTTTTCTATGGACTATGTGAACGATGCCTATAAAGAGAATAAGGACAATTGGCAGTCATCAACAGGTAAGTTGATTATTAACCAAACATTAGCGGCTACACTAGGTTGGAGTCCAGAAGAGGCAGTGGGTCAATTACTTACTCTAGGAGGCGCACAAGAAGGTTTGCATAACCATCAAATCATCGGTGTGGTTGAAGATAGTCACTATGTCAATGTAAAGAACACTGTGCCGCCAATGACTTACGTATTATCGGCGCAACCAAAAGATTTATCGCTACGTTGGACGTCAATTCGTTTTAAAGCAGGCACCCGTTTACAAAACCTAAAAGAAATTGAACAAATATGGTTAGGGCTAGCGCCAGATTTAGCTTTCAAATATGATTGGGTCGTAGACTTATTTGATTCAAGTTATCGCAATGAAAGCCAACAGACAGACCTGTTAAATGTTTTTACTTTATTAGCCATTGTGGTTACGACTATAGGCTTATTTGGCTTAGCAGCATTTAATACACAGTGCCGAGTTAAAGAAATTGCGATACGTAAAATATTAGGAGCAAGCACAGGGAAGTTATGTTTTATGTTGGTAAACCAGTTCTCAAGTCTAGTGGTTATTGCTAATGTGCTTGCGCTCCCCATAGCTTATTTTTTAATGCGAGACTGGTTAGATAACTTTATCTACCGCATTAATATGCCTTATAGCGCCTTTAT
>MAAB01041470.1_pt1 | contig 33391 bp, 36 predicted proteins | sample 1115991 | NCBI WGS metagenome assembly MAAB01 (sample SAMN04961124, study PRJNA320927) | seawater metagenome | isolation source: sample BD02T18 sea water enriched with oil for 18 days | place: USA:Gulf of Mexico | collected 2013-07-27
TTCAACATTCACCGTGAAGCGACTCGTAAAGCGATTGAAAAAGCGATGAACAACGAACCAAGCATTGATTACTTATTAGATAATCAAGAAGAATTGGTTCATAAGTACTACCAAAGAGCTTTAGACGCAAAAAAATAAAAACACATTGAATGCTATGTTTATTTTCACTGAATGTGCACATAGCATCAAAGTTTTAAGCGGTCTGTCCGATATATCGGATAGGCCGTTTTTTTTGAGAAATTTAATAATAAGTTATGAACAAGCCAGCTGAAGCAGACATGGATATCTATTCAATCGACAAACTGATGCATGAGACACGGCAATTAGCTGCTAGATACCATCAGACAACTGGCACAGCTTTACCGGTGACAGGCGAAATAGCACGTTTTGATGCGGCTAAAGCATTAAACTTACAATTGAATAATGACAGCTCACAGAGCTACGATGCGATTGGCTGCGGAGCGTTGCAAGACCAAAAAATATTGATTAAGGGCCGTGTCTTATTCGAAAGCAGCAAATCAAATCCTCGTATCGGTCAAATCAATCCCGAACAAGATTGGGGGCAAGCTGTATTAGTATTATTTGATGATGACTATCAAGCTGTAGAAATCTACCTAGCAAGTAATGATGACGTTCAGCAAGCCTTAACGATGCGTACCGGTAAAAAGAAAGCAGGTATGTCAGTGGCCCAATTTAAAATTATCAGCAAGTTGGTATGGACTATTGAAGATGGTCTACAGTCTGAAATATGGGATAATCACAGCAGCTAACTTTTTAGGGGTGTGTGATGGATGTTTCTGGTTTCATTTTCTGGGCTATTATTGCCGTCAGTCTTGTTTATATTGTTTTGATCTACAACAATCTTGTCAGCCTCAAACACAACGTCAGCAAAGCTTGGTCAAACATTGATGTCTTATTAAAACAGCGTCATGACGAACTGCCTAAATTGGTTGAAACCTGTCGTCAATATATGCAGTTTGAACAAGAAACACTCGAAAAAGTCATGCTAGCACGTAGCTCAGTTGCCAGTGCTCAACAACAAGGCAACATCCCAGCATTAGGACAAGCAGAAGGCGCACTACGATTAGGTCTTGGTAGTTTATTTGCCGTGGCTGAAGCCTATCCAGAACTGAAAGCGGATGAAACATTTCAACACTTACAAGCACGTATTACCGGTCTGGAAAATGATATTGCTGATCGTCGTGAGTTTTATAATGAAAGCGTCAATAATAATAATGTACGTATCGAACAGTTTCCTGATGTAGTTATCGCCCGCATGTTTAATTTCAAAGATCATAGCTTATTAGAATTTAGTACAGAAGAAATGGCTGACGTAAATATTCGCCAATTGTTTAGTTAATTTATGCGCGACATCATTGCTTCATTAGAAGCAGAAATCCTCCAACTTGATTCGCCTGAGTTTTGGATCGTGAGTGTTGTATTAGCCGCTATTTCATTATGGTCATTCAGACAAATGTATCGCCGCTATCATAATGCGCGAATGATAGAAAATATTCCCACAGCTAAGATACGTTCAGCTGCGCAAGGTTATGTTGAGTTGATCGGCAAAGCCAAAATGATGGATGGTCCAGTGACTATTTCGCCGTTAACCAGCAAAGTGTGTGTTTGGTTTAGATATAAAGTTGAAGAAAAAGTCACGCGTCGTTCTGGCAATAAACACAGTACACATTGGAAAGTAGTTAAACAGCAAACCAGTGATGAGTTATTTTTCTTACAAGATGACACTGGCCGCTGTGTGGTTGATCCTGATGAGGCTGAAGTATTCACTGATAACAAACGCACCTGGCATAAACATGATATTGTGCCGCCTCGACGCTATACCGAAGAACTAATCTTAGCTAACGATCCCTTATATGGTATTGGTTTATTTAAGACTGTAGCGAATGTTGACCGTCAGAAGTTTCGTGAAGATGTGAGCCATTTATTAAGAAAGTGGAAAAATACCGATCCAAATCAGTTAATTCATTTATATGACCAAGATAAAGATGGTGCAGTTAGTCCTGGTGAATGGCAGAAAGCTAGAACCGATGCTGAACGACAAATAAAACTAGAGCATGGTCATAGAGAAAAACTAGAACAGTTGAGTGTATTAAAACAAAGCCCACACCGTGATCAAACATTTATCTTATCGACAGAATCAGAAATCAAATTAATTAAACGCTACAAAACCAAAGCATTGTTATCACTGATCGGCTTTTTAGCCAGTGGCAGCATACTGGTTTGGGCAATCAATGTACGAGTAGGAATGTAAGTTATGGATGGGGAAATGCAGCAAATATTTGCTGAAGGTGGTTTATTATCACGGCATATTGATGGTTATAAGCCACGCCAACAACAATTAGAAATGGCTGAAACCATTGAGAAGACCTTAGCCGAAAGTACCTTACTGATTGCTGAGGCGGGCACAGGCACAGGTAAAACCTTTGCCTATTTAGCACCGGCTATTTTATCTGGCCAAAAAATATTCATATCAACTGGTACAAAAAACTTACAAGATCAGTTGTTTAACCGCGATTTACCGACTTTACGTAAAGCATTGCAAACATCGTTTCGAGCGGCTTTATTAAAAGGTCGTAGCAATTATTTATGTCATCATCGACTGACCTTAGCTGAACACGACCCAATACAAAAGCACAATTACGAAGTGCTACATGATTTACGTGATTGGTCACAAATGACCAAAACAGGTGACTTATCTGAAACGGATCTATTAGATGATAATTCCAATTTATGGCCTAAAGTTACCTCAACCATTGATAACTGTCTTGGTCAAGAGTGTGGTGATTATGAGCAGTGTTTTATTTCTGAGGCCAGAAAAAAAGCCCAAGAAGCTGACATTGTTGTTATTAATCACCATCTATTAATGTCTGATCTAGCACTGAAAGCATCTGGTCAAGGTGAAGTATTGCCGTCTGCTGATGCCTTTATCATTGATGAAGCCCATCAACTGCCAGCTATTGCCAGCCAGTTTTTGGGCAGTCGTGTTAGCAGCCATCAAATTCAAGAGCTGTGTCGTGACAGTATTCGTGAGATGGAAGAAGATGCCGGCGATATGGTTATTATTCGTGATTTAGCCGATAGAACAGAATCCGCCTTACACTCGATGAACATGGTGTTAGGTGAATCTGAACAACGTTCGCCGTGGACACAAATTATTGATAAATTAGGCGTAAAGGCCAAACTCGAAACCTTATTATCGGCAATAGAAGAGCTGGCTGAACAACTGGAAATTGCAGCCGAACGTGGTAAAGGTTTGGAGCAATGCAGCATTCGCAGCCAAGATCTGATTGATAGCTTAGAAGTCTTTACTAGTGAAAGTCCAGATGATAACTTGATCTTATGGGCTGACTTACGTTTATCTAGCTTTGTATTTCATGCCACACCGTTTGAAGTAAGTAGTTATTTCCACAAATGGATGGATGAAAAACCTACCGCTTGGGTCTTTACGTCGGCCACTATGACTGTGGCAGGCAAGTTTAATAACTTTAGTCATCAACTTGGTATTGATGATGCTGAAACCGCTATTTGGCCAAGTCCGTTTGATTACGCCAAACAAAGCCTGTTATATATGCCCAATATTCCAGTTGAGCCCAGTCACCAAGACTATAATCAACATATTGCCGACATCGCAAAAGAAGTCATTTCTCATAGTAAAGGCCGAACCTTTCTGTTATTCACCAGCTACAGAGCGATGAATGCGGTGGCTGATCTTTTAGATGATTCTGAATACCCATTGATGGTGCAGGGCAGTGCCTCCAAGTCGAGTTTATTAGAAAAGTTTCGTAGTCATGGCAATGCGGTATTGTTAGGTACCAATAGTTTTTGGGAAGGGGTTGATGTTAGAGGCGAAGCATTATCTTGTGTGCTCATCGATAAGATTCCATTTTCCTCGCCGGGTGATCCAGTTTTGCAAGCACGTATCGAATCATTACGTTCTCGTGGCGGTAATCCTTTTTCCTCAATTCAAATCCCAGCAGCTGTTATACAACTTAAGCAGGGAATTGGTCGGTTAATTCGTGATAATACAGATTACGGCGTATTGGTATTATGTGATCCACGATTTTTAACCAAGCCTTATGGCAAGCAATTTCTGCGTAGTTTACCGGCCATGCCGATTACTCAACATACCGATGATGTAGAGACATTTTTTGAACGGATGAAGTAAAGATAATATAATTTTAAAAACTTATAAATCAATACTCTAGGTTCAATTATCAACTATACTTAATAGTGTAGTTACTTCAGGTGGTGGAGTATGCCCGATAATGCCTTAAGCCCTGATCGCATTCTTGAACAAGCCCTCGTTCTTGCCCAGAACAGTTCATGGCAATCTTTTAGTTTGCACGAATTAGCTGCTCATCTTGATTACTGTTTGAGCGATATAAAACAGTTCTACCGCTCTAAAGATGATATCGCCGAAGCACTGTTTAGCCGTGCTGATAATGCGATGTTGAAGTTATCAGCAACAGAACAGTATCGAAACTTGCCACCTGATGACAAGTTATTCGAATGTATGATGGCTTGGTTTGATTCTTTAGCAGCTTACAAAACAAGTGTTCGCGAGATCCTGGCATACAAATTAGAGCCCGGTCATTTTCACCTTCAAGCACACGGCATTAGCCGAGTCAGCCGAACCGTACAATGGTTTATTGAAGCTGCTGACAGAAAAAGTACCGGTTTACAGCGTACTGCCGATGAAGTTGCTATAACATCAGTGTATCTAGCCAGTTTTAGCTTTTTCCTGTTTGATAACAGTAACCAACATGCCAAAACTCGAAACTTACTAAAAAGTCTGCTCAACAAAATCAATCAAAGCCAGCAGTTATTTTCATGCTCTCAAAATGCTAAACCAGCATTCAAAAAGAAAACCAATTACCCAAAAAACGAGTAAGCAATGGATCTTCTCACCCACATTATTGTTGGTGGCTGTGTTGCTCAAATACCTAGCCAATCAACAACCAGTGATTCTACGATAAAGCTAAGTTTTTATCAGCGAGCCATAATCGGTGGCATTGCAGCACTTTTTCCTGATATCGATTACCTGCTGTTTTTGTGGGACCCTCTAGAATTTCTGGCCTATTGGCATCGGGCCGAAACTCACTCACTGTTATTGGTACCAATTTGGGCTGTGTTACTCACTAAACTATGGACGATGTCGGATCGCTTAAAACCATTCCAACCACTCATCTTCTGGATATGCTTGTTAGCGGTAACATCACATTCATTAGTAGATAGTTTGACCGTGTTTGGCACGCAGTGGTTTGCACCATTTAGTGACTACCGTATCAGTTGGAATTTATTGTTTATCATCGATATCTACTTCACCATGTTAGTGATTCTCACACTGATAGGAATGTATTGTTGGCCACATAAAAAGTCAGTGTATTTACCTTTATTATTACCAATGTGTTACTTATTGTTTGTCGATCAAATTAAACAAACTGCATATCAAGAACTAGCAATAAACTCATCATCCCCATCAGCAACAATTACGTTATTACCACAACCATTATCGCCTTTTTATTGGCACGTTATTAAGAAAGACACGCAACAAATTTCTTCAGCCTATTTTCGCTTAACGGACGATCCACTGGCACCTATTCTAAGTGAACTATTAGGCAAGCAACATTATTCAAACCACTTCCAATCACTACCAAAACTGCAATGGGTGAACTATGTGCTGCTGCCTGAAGATAGCCAGCTGAGAGCTGATGCAAAAACGGTGTGGCATCACCAATCTTTCCATGCATTTAGAGACTTTGCTGTCTATCCTATTTTTTATCAGCAAAATATACGGGGAGGACAGTCCTGCATTTGGTTTAGCGATTTACGTTATCACTCACCCGAGTTTTTACCATCATTTCGCTATGGAATGTGTAGCGGAGCAGAAAAAAACTGGACAGTTCATAGCATGAAATATTTGACGTAGGTGCCGATTAAAACCAATCAATAACATTGAGAATATGTAACAGGAATCGTTCGCCTTAGTTATAAAGCTTTATATAGTCAGAAAGGGCGCTTACTGCCAAAAGCGTTCAAGTTCCTTAAATCCCCATTTATCAGAGTTCTCGGGTCCCTCAATTGTGACTTGGCAACTTGCAGCAGCCAGGTCAATAACTTTAACTGGGATGGCTGCTTTTGCAGTAATAGAGAAGAATGCTTTAACTTTAGGTTTCAATAAAGAACTCGCATTCGGCTCAACAACAACAGCTAAACGTTTATTTGATAACCTAACTAGGGCGCCTACAGGATAAATACCGACAGACTTAACGAAAGTAGCAAAGATTTTTTTATCAAAATGTCCTTCCCACTTGGCCATTGCTTGAAGCGCCGCGGCAGGCTCCCAAGCTTTTTTATAGGGCCGCTCAGATGTTACTGCATCGTAGACATCACAAATAGCCGCCATTCGTGATAACAAAGAAATTTCATCACCAGCCAGTCCATCGGGGTAACCGCTACCATTTACTTTCTCATGGTGGTGTAAAGCAATATCAACCACTGCTAATTCGGCTCCATTTTGTTGTAATACTGTAGCTCCTGCTTTCGGATGTTTTTTCACGGTAACGAATTCAGCGTCAGTCAATTTACCAGGTTTTTGTAAAATATCAGCTGGCATCAATGCTTTACCTAAATCATGCATCAAACCACCAATCCCGGCTAAGCGAGTTTTCTCTTCATCTAATTTTAAGTGATGAGCTAGACTTATCATTAAGGCACATACAGCTATTGAGTGCATATAAGTGTAATCATCGTGAGTTTTTAAACGGGCAACACTAAGAATCGCTGAGGCATTGCGTTGAACAAGTGTTTCGATTTCGCCAACTATAGGGACTATTTTTTCTGAGTCAATCGATTGGCCCATTCTTACTTCATTGAACATTTCTTTAACTTGTTCTTTTGCTTGATTGCAAAATTTTCGAGCACGCTGAATTTCTTCTTCGATTGAGCCTACAGGTTCTTCCTTAACTTTTTCAGCTAACAGTTCTTCAGTTGTAGGCTCATCTATCTGCTCTTGATCCTGCTCAGTATCTTGTTTTAATTCTCTAGCTAAGCCTCTTGATTCATCAATCCAAGCCTCTTTAATGCCCGCTTGAATAATGCGCTTGATATCGTTCTGATCTTCTAATAAAAATCTATTTCGTAGAAATGGATGTTTTAACCAAGAGCCGCCTAGCTTGTGTAAATACATGCCAACACGGAGCTCAGTAGATGAAATTTTTACAGTCAAGAGATGTCCCTAAATATTGCTATAAATTATGTCTGATGTATTTCTACAGTATAGATGCATTAGTTTCAAGACCTAAAGAATTAGCGATTCAAATTAGCCTGAAGTCTGTTAGACACGATTATGGGTAACGTCACTGACCACGCTGAGCTTAAATCTTACTGTTATAAACTTTCTAAATAAGCAAAAGCCGTCATAAATGCTTGTTCTTGAAATTGTTTTAAGCCGGTTTCATCAAAGTCCATCACCACTTTACTTTGTTTTAAAATCTCTTTAGTTCTCGCTGGAGATAATAAGGATACTGAGCGTTTGTTAAGTAATTGAATGGCAGCCTCTAATTTGAAGCTGACCGAACCACCGGCGAACTTTCCTTTGGTCATACGCTCGCGAACGACGATGTGATCAACTTGATAGTCTTCCATCAACTTATCAAAATCGAATTGGAATTTATTGATTTCATCTCGATCACTTGCATCTTGAATCGAGATTTTTTTCACTCGGCAATCAAGTAAGGTATACAAGCCATCAGTTAAGTCCATCAAGCTAATAATTGCATCATTCGCTTTTAATTCAACGCCACAAACTTTCATCACAATACTCATTAAAAATAATTAAACTCTATGATACAGGTTTAGCTAAAATAGTGATTAACTAGATAGAAGGATTTTAGCGATGTTAACACTCTATGGTAGCGGTCAATCACGTTCATTTCGTGCCTTGTGGGCATTGGAAGAATCAGGACTTACTTGTGTTTATCAACCGGTACAGATTGGTTCGCGTGACCAAGCGGGCACGCAGACCGATTCTTATAAGCAACTTAATTATCAAGGTAAGGTGCCATGTTTGATCGATGATGAGTTAATCGTCAATGAAAGTGGCGCTATCATTAATTACATTGCCAGTTGTGTACCGGAAAAGCAGTTGATCCCCACTGATGATCTTGCTTTGCGTGCTTATTATGATGAGATCAGTTTTTTTGTTTTGTCTGATTTAGAGCAGCCGTTATGGACCTATGGCAAACATAGCTTTGTACTGCCTGAAGACAAACAAGTTAAAGCAGTATTGGCGACTGCGCATTGGGAATTTGCCAAGTCGCTCAAGGCCTTAAATCAATATGTGGTCGATAAAGAGTTTGTTGTTGGTGACCATTTTACGATGGCTGATATTTTAGTTGCTCAAACCTTACAATGGGCGCAGCGATTTGAGTTTGACGTACCCGCTGATCTGCAAGCTTATAAAGATAACTTGTACCAACGGCCAGCCTGCAAACAAGCATTAGCACGAGTGAGTTAGTGTTCTATTTTTATCACTTCTAAGATATGGCCATCGTCATCATCAAAGTAAAAACCGGTTCGCTTATCTGAATGATAGATCTGTTTATTGTGTCTATCTGAAGGACTGTCACCAAAATCAATGGTTGGGTTTGATTTTATACGATTAAAAATTCGCTCATATTCTTGTTCAGATACGATAAAAGCATAGTGACGGCTATCTACTTGGTCTTTATTGATAAACAGTAGTTTTAGATAATCATCCACCGCGACGGCATAAAAAGGCGAGTAATAACCCAGGTTTTCCAAACCGAGAATATCTTCATAAAATGCAGCGGCATGTTGACTATCGTGACTGGGAACGACGGTGTGATCGAGATGCATAACGACACCTCCATAAACGAAAGTGAATTAATTTAAATCAATGGCAAACTGTTTTAATAACTCAATAGGAATGATTTTAGTTGCTCGTTGATGGGTGCTGGTTAATCTAATTTTAGGTGCCATTTCATGTTGATACGCTTCTAACCAACGTAAGGCACATAAACACCAGCGATCACCCGGTTTTAAGCCGGGAAACTCGTACTCAGGAACCGGCGTTGATAAATCGTTGCCTCTAAACCGTGAGTATTCTAAAAACTCGCTGCTGACAATAATGCAAACAGTATGTGAACCAACATCGTTATTACTGGTATTACAGCAACCATCCCGAAGAAAGCCGGTTAACGGTTGTTCACTACATGATTGCAGTGGCTCACCAAAGACATTTAAAGAGGGTTCTTTTTCCACAAATTATCGCATTATTCTAGTTTGATATCACCAACGACTTTGTGCTCAATACCTAAGGTAGGCACTGACAGTGTCATCGTCACTTGTAATGTTTCATCACTCATTAAGTTACCGGTTTCTACTGCTTTCAATGCAGCATGTTCAATTTCTCGTTGTGAACTAATGCCGACCGTTTTAAGGTATTTGCGAATTTCCATGTTTAATACATCTTCGTTCATTACCTTTACCTCCAACTCAAAACATCACTATTGATTTAGCTTAAAGTTTAGTCGTATTTAATGTATTTAAACCTTGGATCATCGGGTGTGCCCGGTAAGTCATTATCTTCAAGTGCCGGTTGCCACATGACAACATCTTCAATCTTGCTGGCTAAGGCGAAATCTTTATTGGTAATGCCTTTTGCTGCATGGTTCATTAATTTTACGATGACAAAGGCATAAGACACGGCGAGATCGGGGTGGTGAAAGCCGGCTTCCGCCAAATGCCCTACAGTGTTCACCACCATTAACGTGCCTTTCCAGCTATTGGTTTTGTATTTACGACGAATCCAACCTTTTTCTAAATACCAGTTTGGCAGTTCTTCTTTGAGCCGTGCTTCAACTTCTTCGTCAGTGTAGGTTTGTTCTGATTCTTTTCCGCGCCAACCCATAGTAATCTCCTGTCAAACATTAACTTATAAGACTAAGTTAATCCTCAAGCTGGTGATAGTCAAGCTACTAAATTAACTAAAGTTAATACTATTAATGTTGCGCTAAATTAGTTACAGTTAAGCCAAGGATTAACAATAAAAATAAAAAAAATCTGCAGGGATAAACTAGTCAAACTTAGCAATGACAGAACTTAATAAAACAGTTTTTTATGATTTGCACTGCCAGTTAGGCGCTAAAATGGTGCCATTTGCTGGCTATGAAATGCCGGTTCAATATCAAGCGGGCATTATCAGTGAGCATCTTCATTGCCGAAGTAAAGCCGGTTGGTTTGATATCTCTCATATGGGCCAAGCAATATTAAGTGGTGATAGTGCAGCCAGTTTTCTAGAGCAGTTAACTCCCGCCAAAATTCAACCCTTAGCTGTAAATAGCCAACGCTATACCGTTTTAACCAATGATGAAGGCGGAGTGATTGATGACATCATCATTACTCGATTAGCCGATCGTTTTTTGCTGGTTGTTAATGCTGCTTGTAAACAGGAGGATTTTGCTTATTTGGCCAAACAGCTGCCAGATGATTGCACTTTAACTTTGTTAGAGGAGCAAGCTTTAATAGCATTACAAGGTCCAAAGGCTGAACAGGTCTTACAGCTTTTTGTACCTGAAATTAGCGGCCTGAATTTTTTGCAGGCTATTGAAACTGCTATTGATGGCCAATCCTGTATTATCAGTCGCAGTGGCTATACCGGTGAAGATGGCTTTGAGCTATCTATTTCTAATCAATATGCGGTTGAATTTTCCTCGCTAATATTAGCTAATAATCTGGTGAGTCCTATTGGTTTAGGGGCTCGTGATACCTTACGTTTAGAAGCAGGACTGAGTTTATATGGTCACGAATTGACCACCGATACCACGCCTGTTGATGCCGGCTTGCAATGGTTAATTCAGCGACAAGAAGGTTTCCCCGGCGATAAGGCAATTTGCAAACAACTTGCTGCTGGCGCTGCGTTGAAACGGATTGGCCTAGTTGTTGATGGCAAAATACCAGTACGTGAAGGCTGTCCACTAGTAGACGGTGACAATAACCCAGTTGGCAAAGTCACCAGTGGTAGTTATTCACCTAGTTTAGGCAAACCTATCGCCTTAGCTCAAATCAATACTAATAATGAAGATGAGCAATTTTATGCTCAGATAAGAAATCATAAAATTCGTTTACAAAAGATCGCTTTGCCATTTATGAAACATCACTACAGGAGGTAGTTTTATGGCTGAAATATCACTGTCGTTAAAACAGTTGGAAATGCCTGGTAATTTTATTCGCCGTCATATTGGTAGCAATAAACAACAAATCCAACAGATATTAGAAGCACTTGATATTGCGACTTTAGATGATGTCATCGGCAAAGCTATTCCCGAATCTATCCTTGAAACACAACCGCTAAAACTCACCCAAACAATCAGCGAGCGTGCAGTAAATAAGCATCTACGCAATATCCGCAGTCGAAATAAGGTCTATACCTCTTTAATCGGTATGGGCTATCACGATACGGTGATGCCAGCGGTGATCAAGCGAAATGTATTAGAAAACCCAGGATGGTATACCGCCTATACACCGTATCAAGCAGAAGTTAGCCAAGGGCGGTTAGAAGCCTTACTAACTTTTCAGCACATGGTGTGTGATTTAACCGGCATGGATATCGCAAATGCATCGTTATTAGATGAAAGTACAGCGGTTGCTGAAGCAGTATCGATGACACGACGCATTGTGAAAAAACAATCAAATACCGTGTTGATCGATAAGAACTGCCATCCACAAACCATTGCAGTGGTTCAAACACGGGCTGAGTCACAAGGTTTTGATTTAGTCATCGCTGATCCCTATGACAATATCGATCAATATGATTTCTTTGCTGTGGTGTTGCAATATCCTACATCAACAGGTGAAGTCCATAATCTGACTTCCATTTGTCAGCAAGCTCATGCCCAACAAGCCTTAGTCACTGTAGCGGCCGATCTATTAAGCTTAGTATTGTTAACTGCACCGGCTACATTTGGGGCAGATATTGTGGTCGGCAGTTCACAACGTTTCGGTGTACCGATGGGCTATGGTGGACCACATGCCGCCTTTTTTGCGACCCGCGATAAATTCAAACGTTCAATACCGGGCAGAATCATCGGTGTTTCAAAAGATGTGCATGGCCAACTTGCTTACCGAATGACTCTGCAAACTCGTGAGCAACATATCCGTCGTGATAAAGCGACCAGTAACATTTGTACATCACAAGTTTTACTTGCTGTTATTGCTGGCTTTTATGCGATTTATCATGGCCCCAAAGGTTTAAAGATAATAGCAGAAAGGACACATCGCTATAGCCAAATAATGGCTGCAGGATTAACACAGCTAGGCTTTCATATTCCGAGTCGTTGTTATTTTGATACCTTTATTGTGGCCGTGCCAAGCCGAGCGAAACGGTTTGCCAGTCAAGCAGAAGAAGCTGGCATCAACCTCCGTAAGATTGATGATGATCATATTGGCATTGCAGTTGATGAAACTACAAATAGGCAAGTTATTCGTAAGGTCTGGCGTATATTTGCCGGAGTAAAAGCTGACTTACCTGATATAAATAAACTTGATCAACATGTGACTGAGTGTATTCCAACTGTATTATTACGGCAGGACAAAATTCTACAACATCCAGTATTTGAGCAATATCAGTCTGAAACAAAGATGATGCGTTATATGCGTCGTTTAGCACGTAAAGATATCGCCTTAGATCGCAGTATGATTCCACTAGGCTCCTGCACAATGAAACTAAACTCGGCAACCGAAATGCAGGCTATTTCATATCATGAGTTTAATGGCCTGCATCCGTTTGCACCGTTATACCAAACACTAGGCTATCAACAGTTATTTGATGAACTTGAGGATATGTTGTGTGATCTGACTGGTTTTAATGCCTTTTCACTACAACCAAATGCCGGTTCTCAAGGTGAGTATGCTGGCTTATTAGTTATTAAAAAATATCATCAGACCAGGGGAGAAGGGCAGAGAAATATCTGTTTAATCCCTTCTTCTGCACACGGTACTAACCCTGCTAGTGCTGTTATGGCTGGGTTTAAGGTGGTGGTTTTAGCTTGTGATGACAACGGCAATGTGAGTGTCGAAGACTTAAAGAAAAAAGTAGAACAGCATCAAGCTAATTTAGCTGCATTAATGATTACTTACCCGTCTACACACGGTGTATTTGAAGAATCCTTCCAACAGATTTGTGAAATAATTCATCAAAATGGTGGCCAAGTCTATTTGGATGGTGCCAACTTTAATGCCCTCGTTGGTATCAGCCGACCTGGAAACATTGGAGCTGATGTTGCTCATATCAACTTACACAAAACCTTTTGCATTCCTCACGGTGGCGGTGGCCCCGGTGTTGGCCCCATCGGTGTAGGGAAACATCTCGCTAAATTCTTACCCAGCCATCCGTTAGTGGCAGGTGTAAATCCACATGAAACAGAGCAGGGGACAATCGGTACCGTTTCAGCTGCACCGTGGGGATCTGCAACAATACTAACTATATCATGGGCTTACATAGCAATGATGGGTGCAGTTGGTTTAAGGCAAGCCACCTTAAATGCCATTCTCAATGCCAACTATATAGCGATGCGCTTAAAACCTCATTACGACATCCTGTATACAGGTAAAAATGGCTGGGTGGCTCATGAATGCATTATTGATTGTCGTAGCTTTAAACAAAGCTGTGATATCACAGTCGATGATATTGCTAAGCGTTTGATTGATTACGGTTTTCATGCACCAACTATTTCGTTTCCCGTACCTGATACGATGATGATTGAACCAACAGAAAGTGAAGATAAAGAAGAAATAGATCGCTTTTGTGATGCATTGATTTCAATTAGAAATGAGATTAAACAGATTGAAAATGGCCAAGCAAGAAAAGCAAGTAATCTCCTTAAAAATGCACCTCATACTCATCAATTATTAATTGAACACTGGTCTTTGTCTTACACTAAAAAGCAGGCATTTTTTCCAAATGACCAGCAACATGAAGATAAATATTGGCCACCAATTGGACGCATTGATAGCGTCTATGGTGACAAAAATGTGTTTTGTTCATGCCCAGTAATTGTCGAAGAACCATAAAAAATGTTTCATTAATTACATCCTAAAGTCACAGTCGATTAATTTAAACATGACTAAAAATTTTCTAATTCTGTACGTTATTTCAATCCTAACTGAACAACTAACCGCTTATATTTGAAACTTGTTGTGTATTTATGTAGTTAGAATACGCCCGTAATTTAAATGTAATCCAGTTGGTATCAGTCCAAGTACACGAACTGCAAATTTTGCTTATATCTATTCTATTGATATTTAAAAACTCCCAGTTCTTACCAGTAATACGACTTATAGAGTTAACTAACTGTGTGTAGGTACTTACATACCAAAACACGCTACTTAACATAATATATATTATGCGAACCTTTAAGTGGGCTGAAATGTGACTTAAATAAAGCTTTATTTTGGAATTTAAAGGCCGCAGGTCTTGTAGATGTAAATCCAGATACCTATATGATTGGCGGCAGCCAATACACATTACTTTCACTCACTACTTCATAGTGTTCATAATTAACATTTCAGTGGCACATTACCCACAAAATGTAATTACATTTAAATTCTGCAATAAGCTTCTTTGACTGCTGAATTACCAAGACTAATAAAATAACAACCCCTCTTTTTGAGGGTATACAAAAGTATCTATAAATATAGAATACCCTTAACGGATAATATTTTAGAGGGCTGTTTTTATGTTGATTACTTTTGAAATATTGGTTCCAACATGAATACAAAGTTTTCATCTCTTAAAATAGCTATTAGTAAAGAAGATGAAAAATGCACTGTTATCACTCGTCGTCTATCTGAAAGACGGTGTTGTACACGTAGGAACTCTAAACCTAAGCTATTTTCTCATCGTGACGTATTAAAACTACGCAATGCGAGTTATGAAAAAAATTTACTTATGGTTCGTATTCATGAACGTCGCCAACACAATCGAAGATCATCAAAACCTAAAATGTTAAGTGTTGATGAAATAATTGCGTTACGAAAAAAATAAGTCAAATAAATAGCGCACTAGTAAATACTTTACGAACTTCATTTTCGTCATGTAATTCTAACTAAACTTTACAGTTCCTTATTGCAGTGGTTCATTGACTACCCCCTCTTTTTGGGGGGGTGGTTAAATGTACCTTGGTTATATAAACTATTGTTTGTTAGGTAATAAACACAGGGATTAGTACGTTGTGGTAGAAAAAAACAAGTACTACCGAATGGAACAGCTATCTCATTTAGGCCTTAGAAGTGAGCTGTTAATTCCTTCTTTATTACAAGAGCTACATCACGAAGTTTCATCAATATCTAACTCGTTCTGCTGGCAGGATGAGTTCGGAATAATCAGCAATATTTACGATGAAAGCTTGCATACTTCTACCGTTCAAAAGATCCTAATATCAATATCTAGCCGAAAATCAGATAGTTATCATTGTGTTAATGAATGGCTTAATAAGCAGGATAAACCGGTCAGCTCTTTAGACAACTTTAACCAGTCTTCGTATTTAACTTCATTTTATAAAAAGTTTTTAATACCCATGGGCTATGCCAATAGTTGCTTTGTACCGGTAAAACATAAAGCAACGAATGAACGTTTAGGTTTACTCATCCTTCATCGCCATAAAAGGGAACCAGAGTTTAGTCCAGAAGAACGTAGACAACTAACTAAGATCGCGAGCATTATTGCTGATGGTTTTTCATTCAATGATTTTAGAGACAATCACACTACGGATGGCTGGATCCAAGGCTTATTTCTAATTGATAAAGATGGGTATACCCAACATGCTTGTGCAACAGCAGAGAAGTTATTAGCACTAGCCACTTGGAAACCATCTAATCCAGTTTCCTCAGAACCACTTGATAACTTAGCTGTTTTTCCAGGTTTACATCAATTAATACAAAACCTACTATCTGCTTCCCAAAATACCACCGTCAACAAAAACAACCCAACGTTAAGTATTACCAATGCATGGGGGGAATTTAAGTTGCGAGGTTTTTTAATCAAAGATAAAAATGGCAATAGAACACCACAAATCGGCTTAAATATACGTTGGCAAGAACCATTTTTATTAAAACTGTTTCATCGAATAAGTAACCTTGAGCTTACGCCTCGACAAGAAACAGTTGCTTTACTCTATGCAGCCGGTGATCCACATAATGTTATTGCTGACAAACTAGGCTTGAGTCTACATACAATAAAAGAACACGTCAGGAACATTTCAGACAAACTCAATATTCAGTATAGATCTGATTTAATTAAGTTGATTTTATGTGACTGCACAGCAGACGACGGCCCTCTCTATACATAAATATTTTTTAAAATTAACGTTCAAAAAACTATTTATTATTAGTATCTAATTAGATCGTCATACGATTAGCAAAATCACCTTATCAAAGGTAGAATCTAAACTTTTAATTCCTTGAGTTTATCTATGGCCCAGTACGTATATAGTATGAATCGCGTTGGCAAGATCGTGCCGCCGAAACGTGAGATTCTTAAAGACATATCATTGTCTTTCTTTCCAGGTGCCAAAATTGGTGTGCTGGGCTTAAATGGCTCGGGTAAATCCACTTTACTAAGAATTATGGCTGGTCTTGATAAAGACTATATTGGTGAAGCTGTGCCGATGCCTAATATTAAGGTCGGATATTTGCCACAAGAGCCTGAGCTGGATGATTCAAAAACAGTTCGGGAGATTGTTGAAGAGTCTGTTGCTGATGTAAAACAAGCCATGGCAGATTTAGACACTATCTATGCTGCTTATGCTGAACCAGATGCTGATTTTGATGATTTGGCTAAACAACAAGCTGAGCTTGAAAACTTAATCACTGCCAAAGATGGTCATAACTTAGATAACGCACTTGAGCGTGCCGCTGATGCTTTACGCTTACCTGCTTGGGATGCCAATGTGGCAGTGCTATCAGGTGGTGAACGTCGCCGTGTTGCCTTATGTCGCTTATTACTCGATAACCCAGATATGTTGTTATTGGATGAGCCAACTAACCATCTTGATGCTGAATCGATTGCGTGGATTGAGCGCTTCTTACAAGACTTCCCGGGCACTGTCGTAGCCATCACCCATGATAGATACTTCTTAGATAATGCTGCTGGTTGGATTTTAGAATTAGATCGTGGCCGTGGTATTCCTTATGAAGGCAACTACTCGTCTTGGTTAGAACAAAAAGATGCTCGTTTAGAGCAAGAAGCGAAAAGCGAAGCGTCACATAACAAAGCGATTAAAGCCGAGTTAGAATGGGTTCGCCAAGGGGCTAAAGGTCGCCAAGCTAAGTCGAAATCACGTTTGAAATCATTCGAAGAAATGAATTCACGTGAGTTCCAAAAGCGTAATGAAACTCAAGAAATTTACATTCCACCAGGTCCACGTTTGGGTGACAAGGTTATCGAATTAAATAATGTGACCAAGTCTTATGGTGACAAGTTATTGATGGAGAACTTGAACCTATCTATCCCAGCGGGTGCCATTGTTGGCATTATCGGTCCTAACGGTGCCGGTAAATCTACCCTGTTCCGCATGATTGCTGGCCAAGAGCAACCTGATTCAGGTTCGATAGACTTAGGCAGTACGGTGAAGTTAGCCTATGTTGATCAGTCCCGTGACCTGGAAGGTAACAATACTGTTTTCCAAGAGATTTCCGAAGGTAGCGACGTTATTACCGTTGGCACATATCAGACCCCTGCTCGTGCTTATTGTGGTCGATTTAACTTTAAAGGTTCTGATCAACAAAAATTTGTGAAAGATCTTTCAGGTGGTGAACGCAACCGTTTGCACATGGCTAAGTTGTTAAAAGAAGGTGGCAACGTTCTGCTACTCGATGAGCCAACCAATGATCTTGATATTGAAACATTACGTGCTCTGGAAGAAGCTATTTTAGCTTTCCCAGGTTCTGCAGTGGTGATTTCGCATGATCGCTGGTTCTTAGATCGCGTCTGTACTCATATGATTGCTTATGAAGGTGAATCTAGTGTGACTTTCTTTGAAGGTAACTACACTGAATATGCTGACGATTATCGACAACGCTTTGGCAAAGATCATCAGCCAGAACGTATTAAGTATCGTAAGATGAGTTAGAGCAATCGCTTGAAACTTAAAAGGGATAAACCAGTGATGGTTTATCCCTTTTTTATTTGTATCACTGAAAAAGCTAGATCTGACAGCTCACGCGTTATAATACATCCACTTAATTTAGCCACAGATGCAAACAGTGACCAGTCATAGCCCTCGTAAAAATCAGCAATCCAAAGTAGTGACTAAGTCGCTGCACCCAAGAAACCTGCATCGTCATGGTTATGACTTTCCAGCACTTGTTGCCAGTTACTCTAGCCTTGCAAGCTACGTAAAAAAGAATGATTACGGCAAACTATCCATCGATTTTTCCGAGCCAGTGGCAGTAAAAACACTCAATTCAGCGCTGTTAAAACATCACTACGCTATCGATAACTGGGATATTCCAGAAGGGGCTTTATGCCCTCCTATTCCAGGACGCGTTGACTACATTCATTACATTGCCGACTTGTTAAAGATTGAACTACCAGTAACAACTGGCAGATCAACTAAGCCTACAATTTCTTTATTAGATATCGGCACGGGAGCAAATGGCATCTATCCATTGTTAGCAAGCCAAGTGTACGGTTGGCAATGTGTTGGCAGTGATATTAATCAAACATCACTCGATAATGTTGCCGAGATCATTAGCAAAAATAAATCATTAACCGATAGATTTACGCTGCGTTTGCAAACCGATAAAAATCATATCTTTGCCGGTATTATTCAAGATGGCGACTATTTTGATGTTACGGTATGCAACCCTCCTTTCCATAGTTCATTAGAAGAAGCTCAGAAAGGTAGTCAACGTAAACTCACCAACCTAGCCCGAAACCGTGGCGAACAACACAGTCAACATAGTTCAAAATCAACCAAACTCAATTTTGGTGGTGCGGGTGCAGAACTATGGTGTAACGGTGGTGAACGCTTATTCATCAAAAAAATGATCAACGAAAGCAAAACATTTGCTAAGCAGTGTCATTGGTTTACCACATTGGTCTCTAAATCAGACAACCTTAAACCGTCCAGAAAGCTACTGCAGAAGATCGGCGCGACGGATATTCGTGAAATCGAAATGTCACAAGGCAATAAAATCACTCGCATCCTGGCGTGGACGTTTAGTTAACTCGTTTAAGTTAATCTCCTGCGAAATAATGGCTCAGGTTCAAGGGTGGAATTAGCATACAAAATACTGATGCCGGCTAAACCTTTGATTACTTGGTGAGCATCTTTATCTTCTCTAATGGCAAAGCTAGTAAATCCACAGCGATGCATATGACTTAATTGGTCGCGTAATACATCACCGTTTGCTCGAATATCACCTTGCCAGCCGTAATGACGCCTCAGTTCTACCGCTTGTGTATAGGCTCTGCCATCGGTGAATTTTGGAAAGTCTAATACGATAAGTGAAAGTTGATCTAACCAAGGTTTGAGCAAGCTTATTTCCGTGTCATTGCTGATGCTAACGGCAGTAACATTGTCTACTGGTAGTGAGTTATTTTCAGCTAAGCAACACTCCAATGGCAAGATAACATGATCTAATGACCGCTTGGTTTCTTCTAACAAATAGTCATCAACATCAGCCTTATTAAACAGCAACCACTGATCATCAATAATCGTTGCTTGGTCGCCATCTACTAGGCTAATTACATTGTTCATACAGTGACCTCAACATTGTTATAAACACGATCTTTAAATGGTTTTAGGCCAAGTCGGTTAACAGTATTAATAAACGTTTCTTGTTCATAGCGATGAGATAAATAAACGCTAATAAGCTGTTCAATCACATCAGGAATAGCAGCGGCTTCGACGGCACGGCCTAATGACTTACCTATTTTCGCTTGTTTACCTTGTTGGCCACCCACTGTGATTTGATACCATTCCTCACCTTTTTTATCGACGCCCAAAATGCCTATATTTGCAATGTGATGATGAGCACAAGCATTCATACAGCCTGAAATATTTAAACTGATTTCACCGATATCATGTAAGTAATCCAAGTCGGAAAATTGTTTCTGAATAGCGGATGCGATAGGGATTGATTTAGCGTTAGCCAAAGCACAATAATCCCCGCCTGGACAGGTAATCATATCGGTTAATAATCCAACCGTTGGGGTAGCCAATTGCTGAGCAGATAATTGCTGCCACAAAGCAAACATCTTATCTTTAGCAACCTCAGGTAATACTAGATTCTGTTCATGAGTAACTCTAATTTCAGTAAAGTCATTGTCGTTAGCAATCTCAGCGATATAACGCATATCGGTTGATGTCATATCTCCCGGCGGACTAGTTGGGCCTTGTTTAGTTGATATTACTATCGCAAGGTAATCACTATTTTTATGAGAGTGGCTATTGGTTTTAATCCACTGTGCAAAGCCGGTGTTTGCTGCTAATTGTTGCTCAAAGTTATGGGTATTAACAGCAGGCAAACTTTGTGAGGCAAAGTGTTGAGCAACACGGTCATATTCCACTTGGGTTAATTGTGCTGGACCAGACTTCAGTAATTGCCATTCTTTATCAACTTCTTCGGCAAAGGCATCAATACCTAATGCATTTACTAATATTTTAATGCGAGCTTTATATTTATTATCGCGGCGACCATGACGGTTATAGACACGTAATACTGCTTCTAAATATGACAAGATATCTTGCCAAGCTAAGTCTGCTTTGAGTTCTTTGCTAATAAACGGTGTCCGTCCCAAGCCACCACCAACCATGATCTGTGCTTTCAATTCAGATGAAAGTGGACTTTTATGTAAATAAACACCTACATCATGAGTACGTACCGCAGCACGATCTTGTGTGGTTGAAGATACGGCTATTTTAAATTTTCGAGGTAAAAACAAAAACTCAGGATTAAAGGTCGACCATTGACGTAAAATTTCGGCCATCGGCCTCGGGTCAACCACCTCATCAGCCGAAATACCAGCAAAGGCTTCCGTGGTCACATTACGAATACAGTTACCTGATGTTTGAATAGCGTGCATTTCAACATCAGCTAAGCGCTGTAAGATCTCAGGCACACGCTCAAGTTCAACCCAGTTAAATTGAATGTTTTGTCGGGTTGTAAAATGACCGTAACCTTTATCAAATTCATCAGCAATATCGGCTAAGGTCAGCAACTGCTTTGGTGACAAGGTGCCATAGGGTATGGCAACTCTCATCATATAAGCATGCTTTTGCAGATAGATACCATTTTGCAATCTGAGTGGCAAAAACTCTTCTTCAGTCAATTCATTACTGAGTCGTCTTTGCAATTGATCTGCAAACTGTTCCACACGTTGTGAAACAAGTTCTTTATCATAAGAATCATATTGATACATAGCAAACCTACTGTTAGTTATTGGCTAATAAATACCGTATTGTATTCAGCTTTTATAGCGTCGTTATTAACTGCGCTGGCAATAAAGTTAAAGTACTCCAAAGCCGATTTATCATTACCGCTAGGTACTTGTCTCACCAATGCAGTAATCGGAATTATCTTGCCAGGCTCAATCTCAAATATGCGGTCAATTCCTGAGACAGTTGCATTAGTTAAACCTGAAATTTCATATTTAATTAACAATGTCTGTTTCGTTTTATTAAGTAGTTTTAATGTGTACTTATTTTGAATACTGCCGTCACTCATTTTCACAAACAGTGGTTGCCGTTCATGCACCACCTTAAATTCAGTGGGTGAGAAATGAGTGAATCCGTAGATAATTCCAGCTACGGAGAGCAATAAGATCAAGCTATAAACGATGACTCTAGGTCGTTTAACGAGAGATAACGCAGCTTCCCCTTTGTGTAATTCTTTATACGAGCTATAACGAATTAAGCCTTTTGGTTGTTTAATTTTATCCATGATGCTGTCGCAGGCATCAATACACAGTCCACAAGTAATGCAGCCTTCTTGTTGACCTTTGCGAATATCAATACCTGTTGGACACACCGCCACACACAGGTTGCAATCAATGCAGGAGCCATCATCGCTTGATGACTGCTTAGAATACTTAGTTCTAGGTTCGCCCCGTTCAGCATCATAAGCTGGCAATACCGTATCTTGGTCATACATCACCCCTTGCAGGCGAGCATAAGGACACAGCCAAAAACACACTTGCTCGCGCATAAAACCAGCAAACCAGTAAGTGAAAAAGGTAAATGTGCCAACAGCAATCCAGACCGGTTTAGCAGCCGTTAAAGTGATGATTTGTTGCCATAATTTAAATGCATCAACAAACCAGGCTGCAAAGGAAATACCCGTTAAAACAGAGATTAATAGCCACAAACTATGTTTAGAAAGTTTTCTAACTAACTTGTTACTAGACCACGGTGCCGCTTTAAACTTATGTGCTTTTTGAGGTGTATTACCTTCTAACTTACCTTCTATATAGCTAAAGGCATCGGTCCAAACGGTTTGAAAACAAAAGTAACCGCAAAATACTCGGCCAGCGACGCCGGTTGCTGCTGCCAGCATGATCGCCAAAAATAACAGCGCTAATGACAATACCCAAATATCTTGTGGAAACAAAGTGATAGAGAACAAATGAAACTGTTGCTTTGGAATATCCAGCAAAATGGCTTGCTCACCATTCCAGCGTAGATACGGCCCTAGAAAGTAAATTAACCACACTGACATGGTCATATTTTTAATGTTTCTAAATCGACCTTTTAGCCGGCGAGCAGTGATGTGTTCCCCCTCTCCGGTTTCCACATTCCAATCGGATAATGAGTCATAAATCTCCACTTTTACTGGAATTTCGACGAGTTTAGTCATCACAGCTTCTCCTGTGCGTAAATTATTAGGAATTGGGATGGGGTATTTTTAGACGATTGACCTAGATCTGACCTGATTTGCTTGTTGCAAATCTACCAGTAAGCGCAATGCTTTTTCTAACTCATCATGATCGGCGGCGACACCTAGCGATATCCTGACAGCCTGCAACCGGCAACGTGCAGTCACAAAAGCGGTAGATGGCACAATGGATACCCCGCTACGTTCTGCCTGTTCAGCAAAGTCTAATGCCCGATGTACTTTTGGTAACTGCAACCAAAAATGAGGCCCTGCGGGGTGGAGCCAAATATTCTTGCTGTTGAATATGTTCACAGCGAGTTGTTGTCTGTGACGGTTTTCAGTTTTTACTGCCGTAGTAATATCGATTATTCGACCAGAACGTATCCAGTGGGAAACGACAGCCACCATTAACGGTGGTGCCATCAAATGACTTACCCGAATTTCTTCTGCTAACGCCAATGCTTGCTCACTGCTAGGTGCAACAACATAGGCAACACGTAAAGCGGGAGAAATACATTTAGATAAGGTCGCTATATGCCAAGTGTTATCAGGGAGTAAACTATAAAAAGAGCGAATTGGCGTGTCTAGGAAAGTAAAATACGGATCATCTTCAATCAGCGTTAAATCATATTTCACCGCGATAGCCACGATTTCATTACGGCGACTGAGTGGAATGGTAGTTGTGGTTGGGTTATCTATATTAGGGATTAAGTACAAGGCTTGTGGTTGCTGTTGTTGGCATAAACGCTCTAACGATGCTGGAATAATGCCATCCTTATCCATTTCAATACCGTAGACATCAATATCAAAATGATCAGCAATCGAACGTAAACCGGGATAGGAAAAATCGGGTGCAGCCAGTTTGGTTAAGCCTGATTTTTTTAAATAACTCAGTATAGAAAACAAAGCACTATGAGCCCCATTAGCAATCAATAGCTTGTCGGTATCAACATCAGAAATTTTACTGGATAACCAACTTTTACCCGCTTCTCTATCGCTAGGGTGACCTGCCGTTTCTTGATAATTTAACTGTTCTAATGGTGAACTTGAACTGTCACTGATCACTTGCAAGGCTAATGCGACCTCTTGCTCCAACTTGAATGAGGACGGTTGAGGTGGATTGTTCATGCTTAAATCTAACGGCTTGCCTGCGGTTAAACTTGTCGAATTGTAATGCTGGAAAGCGGTTTGAGCGACAAAGCAACCACTACCCGGCTGCGTTTCAACTAAGCCTCTTTTCGCTGCCTCATTGATTGCTCGAGTAACCGTAGTTAGGTCGATATTTAATGCTTCTGCAATGTGTCTTTGAGCCGGTAATTTATCGCCCGGTTTAATCAGTCGTTGTTTGATGTCAGATTCAATGGCATCAACGATACCAGTATATTTAACTGCTGAGTTTTGCTGAATTCTTGGCACCCATATTGTCATGGTACACCTGCCTCTCTAAACACATAATCTGACAAAAATGGTAGACCTGATAACAACTGTATGCAACAAAAACAGACAGAAAAACAATTATTTACCAATTGTATGGATAGTTATTTTTCTGTTTACATACAAAACAGTGATTTTGGCTGTTAAATATAAAACTTAAATTACAGCTCTGCGCAAAGTTACTTAGCTAAAAGACCGTTAGTGGCGTATTGGTTTTGAGGGATATTACTTCAAGGAAGTAGATATTTTACGTGAGTTGAAACCAAATGAGCCCCACTATTCGTATTAAATAGCGGGGCTCATTTGGTTCGCTTTGTGGAGTTATCGTTTAATGTCTAAAAAAACGAAATGGGAAATAAATTAATGCTAATAACAACAATGCTACAGCGCTAAACCACGGTGCCCAATTATAGTTAATGACTTGATCACGCGTTTTGACCTTGCCTTCTAAGGTCGTTAACAAGGTATCGACATTATCTGGCGATACCAAGTAATCAAATGACAAACGTTTTGCTAAGCTAGTTAGGTGAGTTTGCTTCTGTGATGATAAATGTTGATTACGAGGTCGAGCTGCTCTAACCTCTTCTGATTCACCGCTCATTGATGCATAGACATCTTCATGTAAAACATCATTTTGTTCCCAGAATCCGTCTTCATTACCCTCTAAGTCATGTTTAGGAATAGGTAATAACTCATCACCACCGACACCAACAAATACACCAGAAACATCCTCTAATCCTCTATTGTATTTAGGGAATAAAGACTCATGCAACGGCGGCGCTTCATGACCATCGGTAATAAAAACGATATCAGGGCTCGGTGTCATTAATTTTGCTTGATCAATAGCACCAAAAACCGCTTTAGAAAGCTCACTGGATAAAGCCCATGAAATCGAACCATCAATCTTAGCTAACATTTGACTTAAATCGTTATAGCTACTGCAGACTTCAACTGGATTCATTAAAACCAAACTACGTGATTCACTAAAAGCGGCTAAACCGACATGTGAACCGCAAGGCAAAGTTTGTAATAAATCTTTTGCATGAGCTTGCGCCCATGCCAGTCGACTCACTTTTTCACCATCTAACTCAACATCTTTCACATCCATACTTTGAGTAATATCGAGTACAAATAGTAAATCCATGACTTTAACGGTGCGATCAGTACGTGGAAAGGATAAGGCTAAGACCATCAGCACTACTACCAGCAACATACCGATAGCCGTAGCAATAATTCGCTGTTGATAGCTGATCTTCATGGTAGTTCTACTCTAAAGCCAACGGCTTTAACCACTACAGATTCAGAGCCTTTACGTTTGCTATACGCTTTTTTAACAGTCACAGATTCTGGCGACATTAATAAAGCCAGCTCTAAATTATAACGAGCATCCCAAAGCTCAGGTTCAATAAGCAAAGCAGTTCGATAATCTTGCTTCGCTAAGCCGACCAAAGCGATTCTAGCAGCATCATCTGACGGTAATTCCCGTGCCGAACGAAGATTAATATTAGCCCGATTAAAATAAGCCGCTGCTTCTAAATAATTATCATCGGTATTTAATACGCTAGTTAATCGCTCTAAAGCTTGCTCAGCTTTATTTTGCTCTACTTCATAAGCGGCTTGTGCAAACTGGGCCTTTGCCTGTTCTGGCACAGTTTCAAAGTCAGCTGGGTTAGCAATAAACTCATTGACTTGATTGGTCTGCCACAAGGCTAAGCTGGCTTTTCCTGCCAGGAATACACTGGCGATAACAACAATGACTAACAACCAATGTAATGCATTTAAATATTTATTCATGTGCTTTCTTCACTCCCCATGCGGTATAAAATTGGGCCATAGCCAGTAGTAACATCGTTATCATTGCCATCCAAAAGAAAGGTGACGATTTGTCTTCGCGTGGAATAATCTCTTCAACAATTAACGGCTGTTTTTGTTGTTGATCGATAGTGTCTATCGCTTCTGAAAAGCTTTTTACCGATTCAATTTCAAATACATGGTAAGGCACACCTAATGATTTAAAGAACTTATGTAATTTCTTTTCAGGTGTCTTAGCCCACGAATCATCAGTGCTTTCCTCATCAATTCGTAAACCCGTTGTTGAACGCATATAGAGCCAATATAGAGTCAAGTTTTCACGCTTATATAACTCAGTAATAAGCTGCTTATTTTCAGCTGAAAATTCTTGGCCACCATCAGATACTAATAACACCGTACGAGAACCAGAATAGGTTTCCTTACCGTACATTTCTGCCGCAGTGATCATCGCTTTAGCAATATTAGTTTCAGATAAGCCCTTACCTAAGGCACTGGCATTAATGGTTTGGCGTATTGAATTTTTGTTATAACTTAATGGCAATAAATCGAGCGCTTTATTACTAAATAATACAAAGCCAAAACGATCATCAGGCCGTTTATCAACAAACTCTAATAGATACTTCTTAGCAATACGGCGTTTACTATCGCCCTTACCTACCGTGCGGTTGATGGCTAAAGCCTTGCCTCGACTAGAAAAAGGGTCATCCATACTGCGACTTCTATCTACTAATATCACCACCTCAGCACCATTACCTACTCGCTCTATCGCCTTCTCAGGTACATAAGGTTTTGCCAAGGCTAAAATTAAACTCGCAATCGTTATAGACGCTAATAATTTCAGCAAAAAGCCAGTCGCATCTGATAATGGATCATCAGGAACGAACTGACTCCAGGCAACGACTTTACTTTGACTATGGCTTAACCAGGGCAATGCCATCAGCGGTAGTAGCCACATCATTGCTGATGCGCCCCACTGTAATCCGAAAAATGTCATGCCAGCATCTCCTTGGCCCGACACGCTTTAGCCAATTTTCTAACATCAGCAATATCAGGGCCTTGCTCTGATTTTCGTGCAAAGAAATGTTGCTCTGATTGTTGGTAAAACTGTTGAATTTCTTCAGTTAATGGCGCTAACCAGCTATGGTTAACCATCAGTGAATCTAATTCACCATAGACCACTGTTGTATCAGCTGTATGGTTAAAAGCAGTATGTAAAATACGTGCCGCCTGATCAGGGGTCACACTCTGCCAACTAAGACGTGATAAATCATGTACTGCTTGAGCAAAAGGCTGACGATTTTTAGTCTTCCAGCCAAAATGCCACAACACTAATATCAATCCACTGACTGCCGCAATGGCTATAAACAAGGTCAAATCACTTTCTATCTTGGTAGTTGAAACTGGAGTCGCTTCAATATCTGCTTTCATAGCAATATTGCTAGCCCCTTCAGAAACAGCCAATGACGGGCCGATAGTTAATGAGGTAGCAGGAACAGCAAGCCATTTGCCATCAGCAGATTTAATATCAAAGGTCGGAGTATCTATACTGGTATTTTTAACCGGTACATTAACTACTTGATAATGAAAGTCTAATTGCGCTGCTGAAACATCAATATTTTTAAGATATAACCAAGTGCCATAACGTGCCTCTTGTGAAGGCAAACTTGATTCATCAATACCATTTTCAATCGCACTGATATCAAGTGTAACCGTTACATCATCAGCTAATAACACGCCCCAGGTACGATCAATTTGGGCAACAAGTGTGTCAGCAGCCATGCAGCTTATGCTAAACAAACTACTTAGCAGTACTATCATTGTTAAAAAACGAGTTTTCATATTATGTCCTACCCAAAAAGTAATTACTTAACTGCTCGCCTGTGACCTCACCATCAGTGAAGAAAGGTCGAACACGATGACGTATGAAACAAGCGGTAAGCTGTTCAAAGTGGTCATCCATCGTTTTTTTCCAGCGTTTTTTGATACTTGGACGCATCCAAACATTACGGTATTCACCTGTTTCTGAGTCGGTCATTTCAGTCCAGCCAGCAGCTGAAGGTAGGTGATTAACATCATCATGCTGCCAAACAATAGGTACCACGGTGAAACGTGATAATTGCCGTAAGGCTTTATCAATCACATCAATATCACAACAAAAATCAGAGGCTAAAAACACAATCGCATGCTTGCTAGTGATCAAATTTGCAGCGTGAATCATCCCATCTACACCGGCTGACTTTGCAGCATCTGCATCACGGATCATATCGGCTGCTATATTCGGCATACTGCGTTGCTTGGTAGGCGTCATATAAACATCATGACGTAAACCTGCATCAAAACCTGTTAAACCAAAACTATCACCTAGGCCAACCGCTGAATGAGCCACCAATTGAGTTAGGTTAGCTAATTGGTCATGATTAACATTTGATACCGCCATTGAGCGAGATAAATCAGCCATCATCCATAAGGTGACAGGTGAGCGCTGTTGGTAACGTCTTACTAAATAACTATCACCACCGGTAGATAAGTTATTTCTGATGCTGGCCCGTAAATCTAAACGCCGGGGATCAGGATAATCAAACAGGTTGGCAAAACCTGCAAAGCTATCACCTGTTCCAAGTGATTTACCACTGTGTACACCTGGACTACTGCCATACACTTTATGAGGATAGCGATAGCTAAACTCATCTTGTCTTGAGATACCCATAACTACATCCTAATTGAGAAACAAATTATTTTTAATAACGTTTTCGTCAGTTAAGGTGCAGAGATATGGTCACGTAATGCAGCAATAAATTGCGGCATAATTTGATCACGACGACCTTCATAAATAGGTGATAAAAAGACTCGGTGACTTAATGTAGCAAATAAAACGGTATGCACATCATCCGGTAAAACATGATCACGACCTTCTAACCATGCCGCTACTTTAGCTGCGCGAACCATGGCTGACATACCACGAACACTGGCACCAGCAACCACAAGATCTTCCATAAATACATCTGGGATCTCGATACCGAACTCATGTGGTTTCCAAGTCGCATCCCAAATACGAATAATGTAATTTTCAATTTCATCCGAAACAAACACAGCTTGCTGCACATCACGATCTAAGTTATTTAATTCACTGTAATCAAGCAAAGGCTCAGATAACGTACTTAATAAGCTATCTACATCATGGAACTTAGAATCAAAAATAAGCGCTTTACGGTGCTCAAGTTGTTCAGGATTAGAAACATTGATTTCAAATAAGAAGCGATCACGAGCAGCAGCACTTAGCTCAAAGGTTTCTTCCTTTTCAACACCGTTTCTATCGGCAAATACCACCATATGAGGAAAGGTATATTCACGACCAAACGCTTCAGCACTACGTTCAGCCATCGCTCTTAATAATAAGGATTGCACTTGTGGGCGAGCACGGTTAATTTCGTTGAAGAAAAATACCGCAGTATCTTCACCATGAGTAATGAGCGGACCAGGATCAATCACCGGTTTACCTTCGTTATCTACCCATGCACTATAAAGTAGATCATTAGGCATTAAATCGACACTACCTTCGATACGACCAAAAGAACCACCTAATGCTTTAGAAAAAGCCCGTAATAAGGTTGTTTTACCAACACCCACACCACCTTCTAACAACACATGGCCACGGGCATGCAAAGCAATCAAAATAAGTCGAATCACTTTCTCTTGACCAATAACAACCGTATTCACTACTTTTTCTAAAGCTAAGGCTTTATCGCGGGCAGAATTCAGGGCTTGCGTATCCGTATTCACTACGGCTTTTAAGGTGGAGTTTTCATCGCGTGCAGATTGCAGGCTTTGTTGTTCTGACATTAGTACATCCTCTCTAAGAATTATTTAATAGTTATTACTCATTCAATGCTGCTTAGGCTCTTCTCGGCCCTTCTGCTTAGAACAATTGCAAGCCAGCACATATTCAAAAAATAGCCTCTTTTAACAAAAAGAAAATAGTTGAATAGTCACAGGACATACGCTTGAAATGACACAGGACAAACACTTTAAAATGACATTGAAATAGTCTCAGAGAATTAATGTAAAGTATAAGTTTTATTTTTTATCAGTTTGATAACTATTACGAATCAATAGTGATGAGAAATAGTATGTAATTAAGCTAATGACCTTAGGTAAAAGCTACGTCAGATATACCTACGTAGATGGAACAATGCTCACTAACAGCTTGAAAGTTTCATACCGGTACTTAGATACATATTGGTTTCGTGTGTCCGATAGCACACCTTGTAAACGACTGCTATTAAAGGGTTTAAAGGCTATTTTTTGAAAATCATTATTTATGGATAACACCCTACAAATGGTTAATAAAAAATGCAAAGTGGACACCTTGGATAAATAATGATTATACTTAGTTTTCTACCTAACTCATTGGTACAAGGACGTTTACAACGATGTTACCTTTCAAAACCTATAAACTATTAGCGGACAAACTGTCCGCTAAACCCTAGTTAAATTCCTAAAGGATTCCTGTGCCAAAATTAAGCTCATTTTTCATATTCGTTGTGATTTCAGTTTGCTTAATGCTTCTGCTGTATTTTGTTCATTTCAATTTATTCTCTATCCCTTTTTTATCTCATGAACAATCTGACTGGTCTAGTTTCGGGTCTTTTATTGGCGGAACTACTGGACCGTTGGTAGCCTTTCTTGCTTATAGTGGAGTTCGACAACAGTTAAAAGAACAAAGGGAAAGCTATCAAAAGCAACTTGAATCTCTAGCTTTTCAACAACACATGGAGAGAATCAAAGATAGTTTTGAAAGAGTTAATGTTCTTTCTATTAACAGTGTTAAACCGCTAGAAACTCATGTTCAAATCAATTTGGATACTTGTTTGTCTAGCCAATTAAAAGAAGCTGCTTCAAATGCAGAGCCATTTGTAATACTTCAAGATGTAATACATGCATCTAGGCTGATCCAAAGTGCTGCTTTTGTGTATCAGCAATACATTCACTTAATCAATGAATCTACAAAACATTTATCTCAAGAAACACCGTTGAATGAGCATCGTTGGTGTGCAATTGCGACTTGGCGAGAATTTGAAAAGCGAGCAAAGTTCATAAATCACTTAGCAATGAAAACTGAAAGTGAATTACTCAAAGGCAACCCTGAGTTATACAAAGATGAACGTAAAGAAATCCTTATGTGTATTGGCTCTTACGAAAGTTGGGAGCGAGACTGGAAAAGAATGGGAATTGGGTTTTAGTGTAATCGGCACTTAACAAGTCGTTTAAAAGGACAAATAACAGTTGGCTTTTTCTCCTTCGTCGCTAATTTTAGCCAACAATTATTTGCTTCTTAACGAGGCGTTATACGTGAAAGGAGCTAATAATATGCAAAGTTATCGAAGCTTACACCCCAATCACGTTCACCAACTTACGGTAAGCGTATCAAAGCATTATTGGATTACAGGTGAAGGGATTCTGAAATATAGGCACAAAAAAATGGAAGTCGCTTTGGATAAAGTGGAGTCATCAAAAAGGAATCACTTGATTCACTATATTATCCGAGATCATTGTTCGAGAGTACTTTACTCCGAAGTTGCCTCATCAAAATCGAATATTGATCTTCAGCAGTTTTTATTTAGGGCTTGGAGTCAAAAAGAAGGCTTTGCCTTTTGTGGTATACCAGAGTTATTGACCATTCCAAATACTGTACAGAAGGCATTTCCTAAAATAAAGGAAAAAGTGTCTCAGCTTGGTATCAAATATCTCAAAGTCACGAGTGGGTTTCAGGCAGGTGTTAGAGACGTAAAAACACTCGAAGAATATATGAAGTTTTACGCAGAATTGCCTTTCACAGAAAATCACGCAACGCTAAATGAAACATTCAATTATGTTTCAACAATGCAAGCAAGAACTGGAAAGCAATCAAAGTTAGAAATGTGGCAAAACAACATTAATACTGTTTCGGTTCCATCCGAGTCATGGCTAAGAATCGCATAACAAAAAAATTAAGTTTGCTCACTGTTGTTCGCGGGACTGCGCTACCGCGCAGCCCCTTATTTAGGCGTTAGATTTACCTAATCCGTTCGCTTCATCGCAAGGTTGTATACTTTTCCTTTATCTCTCTTTCCAACTGATACGACGGTTACAGTAATTACTTCATCGTTTACTTCATATACTAAGCGGTAACCAGCTTGTCTGAGCTTTATTTTGTAAAGCTCATTTGCGCCTGACAATTTAGCGCTTTTAATATGTGGGTTTTCTAGAACTTCAGCTAATTTCTTCTTAAATTGACTTTGAACTGTTGCACCGAGCTTTTTCCATTCTTTAAGAGCTGATTTTTTAAATTCAAGCTCATAGGTCATTTATATCTACCTTAATGGTCTCTTCATTTTTTCGGCTTTCGGCGAGCGCTAATAATTCTAGATCTTCGACATGATCCATCAAAAATTCATAAGTGTCAGCAGGTATACAATAAAATGCAGGCTCGTTTCTATTGAGTACAGCAATCGGAGCACCATTCGCACTCAAAGCTACTTTCATCGGGTTGGCTTTTAATTCACTAATGCTTGCCGCTGCTTCAGTTAATATTCTCGTTGTCATACATTGCTCAGTACTTTAAAGTGGTCTTTAATTAAGTCTAATTGTAGTCTTCGAAACATAACAAGGCAATGCAACGGACAAAAAGTAATTCGTTTTAAACTATTTTCTTCTCTAAATTTAGGCTGTTAACGGAGTAAGTTAGCTCTAGATTTTTAAGTTAGCTTGTTTGCTAATTGATCTTTGATTAACTCACAAAAGTTTTCAGCCGTTCTTTTTCTAATCCCATTCTTAGTCATCAGTATGCCAATTGTTCTAGGTGCAAGCTCAGGGTCTAAATCAAACAGTGCCAGTCTATGTTTTGACTTTAGCATTGAAAAGGCTTCTGGCAGAATACTAAAAGATAAACCGCTTTCGACTAAGTCAAGAATGAAAGAGATGGTATTAACTTCAGTAATATTGGAATACTGAATATGGTTATCTGCAAAGTAGGTATTGACGATTCTTCTTGTTTCAAAATGCTCCGGAAGCAGAACCGCTTTTAGGTTATGGGATTTTCCTGACATTATGTCTGGTGCCAAGTCAGCGTGGTTCGGTGAAACCAGCAACTTCCAGTTTTCGGTAAATAACTTTTCAAACTGAATGTTTTTATATTCTTTTTTCAAGATGAAACCAATACCAATATCTATTTCACCATTAGACACCT
>MAAB01029650.1_pt1 | contig 33334 bp, 22 predicted proteins | sample 1115991 | NCBI WGS metagenome assembly MAAB01 (sample SAMN04961124, study PRJNA320927) | seawater metagenome | isolation source: sample BD02T18 sea water enriched with oil for 18 days | place: USA:Gulf of Mexico | collected 2013-07-27
ATAACGCCGCCAGAATCACGCGAATTAGCGATAAGCTCTCGTGAATTAGTCCGTGAGTGGCGAAATTTAATTGGACCTATTCCGGGTGCTGAAAGTATCACCTTTAGAGCTGAGATTGGCCGTTCATCAGACCCTATACATGTACAATTTAAAGCGAGCTCACTAGATACTTTAAAAGAAATAACCGATAAAGTGAAAGTCCGTTTAGCTACCTACCCGACGGTATTTGATATTGCTGATAGTTTATCTAATGGTAAAGAAGAACTGCAGATAGAGCTAACTGAACAAGGCAAGGCATTAGGGCTAACCCGAGTGAGCATTTCAAATCAAGTAAGACGCTCTTTCTTTGGTTCACAAGTGCAGCGTATCCAACGTGGTAGAGATGATGTCCGCGTCATGGTGCGCTTACCTATAGATGAACGCCGAACTATGGCTGATTTAGAAGATATTCTTGTGGTCACCCCTTCTGGCGGCTCAGTGCCACTTTCTCATGTTGCCAAACTTATTCCCGGTAAAAGCCCATCGACCATTTCAAGAATTGATCGCTACCGCACAGCCAATGTAAGTGCTGATGTTGAAAAATCAAATACTAATATGACAGTATTGCAAGCCGATTTAAAAAGCTATTTAGATGAGTTAATCGTGCAATATCCAGGTGTTAGTCATTCCCTTGAAGGCGAAGCTAAAGAGCAACGTGAGTCTTTTGGTTCCTTGGGGTGGGCACTAGTTTTTGTATTTTTTATTATTTATGCATTATTGGCTATTCCTTTCAAATCTTATATTCAGCCAATTATTGTCATGAGCATAATTCCTTTTGGCATGATTGGCGCCGTTATTGGCCATTGGGTTATGGGGATGGAATTAACCATCATGAGTTTATTAGGCATGTTGGCGTTAATCGGCGTCGTGGTGAATGATTCGCTAGTATTAGTCGATTTTATCAATAAAAAACGCAGTGAAGGCGGAGAGTTAATGGCCGCGGTACTAACGGCAGGTGCAGCTCGATTTAGACCGGTAATGCTAACCAGTTTGACCACCTTCATTGGCTTAATGCCATTGTTGTTTGAACAATCTACCCAAGCCCAGTTTTTAATTCCTATGGCGGTATCATTAGGTTTTGGTATTTTATTTGCTACCTTCATCACCTTGATATTAGTGCCAGTTAATTACTTAATTGTTGAGCAGTTAAAAAACTTATTTTCATTACAGCCAACTATCGAGTCAACTAAAGAGCCACAAAATTTAACACAACAGAGTTAACAGATGTCTACTGCCCACCAGCTGGTGTTGGGCAGAATCAAGTGATAAAGTTTTGCGCTAAAAATTGATAAAGGTGTACTATAGTTGAGCAATTTATGTTTTTTTTAAAAAATAGCTAAAAAAGTGACATAAAATGCATTTTTCTCTTGTCAAAGAGCAACAAAATGCAATACAATCGCCGCGCTGTTAAAGAGCAGCCCACATATTTATTTAATATGTATCAGTAAACCTCAGTGGTGGCTATAGCTCAGTTGGTAGAGCCCCGGATTGTGATTCCGGTTGTCGAGGGTTCAAGTCCCTTTAGCCACCCCATCTTCTCTCCCTCAAGAAGTTAGAATAGAAAACTACAAAAGAATATTCGGTGATTAGCGCAGCTTGGTAGCGCACTTGGTTTGGGTCCAAGGGGTCGCAAGTTCGAATCTTGCATCACCGACCATCCTCATCGCATAAATCTTCAGAACTCATTACAATACCTCCTTATATTATTAAAGCTTAATTAATAGCACCGAAAAAAGTCTATTCGGCTCTCAAAAAATATAAAATTTAATTTTCACTAAAAAACAAATAAAATGCTTGTTTAAAACTAACGTATCAAACATTAGTATTAAAAGGCGTTAAAGCCTATTAATTCAAGCGCCTTGTTTTAATCAAAATTAGCCCTTCTCCGCAGTTGCAATTATTTTTTATATTCATTATAAGTTGTGAGGTATGACCAGTTATGTTCATATACATTTTTCTCAATTACAACTATAAAAAAGGTGATAAAAATGATTAAAAGATTGATGTATTTACTGCTTGTCTCAGTGATGGTTAGTTGCTGTCTATCGATGCCAGCAAAAGCAGATAGTTCAGGAAGTACTAAATATCCCATCGTATTAGTCCATGGTTTATCGGGCTTTGACACGGCATTAGCCGACTACTTTTACGGTGTAAAAGGCGCTTTAGCTGCCGTTGGCTCGGTACAAGTTTATACACCTCAAGTCTCTGGCTATGAAACAAGTGAGGCTCGTGGAGAAGAACTATTAGCTTACCTTGAAGAATTAAGTGCTATATCCGGAGCAACTAAATTCAATTTAATTGGTCATTCACAAGGTGGTATAGACTCACGCTATGTCGCTTCAATCCGACCTGATTTAGTTGCTTCTGTGACATCAGTTGGTTCGCCACATTTTGGTTCAGGTACCGCCGATTTTATTAAAGACTCTCCCTTAGAAGGTATTACTCTATCCATTGGTAATGCAGTTGGTACTTTTTTAGCGGCGGCAACAGGTGATGATTCACAACAGGCTAATGCAATGGGATCATTAGAAGCGTTAAACTCAACTGATGCAGCAATTTTTAATGCCAAATATCCTGAAGGTTTACGTCAAGGAGCTTGTCAGGAAACCCCAAGTTACAATGCTGGCTCTTGGTGGTGGCCTAACTGGCAAAGTGATTACTCAGTCAATGACGGCGCGCATCAAGTGAATGGAGTTGCTTATTATTCATGGGCAGGTACTTACAACCCACTTTTTGACTCAAACGTTTTAGATTTGGCAGACGGCTTATTATCTGTGACTTACCTAACGATTAATGAGGCCAATGATGGCGTTGTTGGGCGTTGCTCTACCCATTTGGGCAAAGTTATTCGTGATGACTACACCATGAATCATGCCGACGAAATCAATGGCATGTTTGGTCTACGTGGTTTGTGGAGTGCAAATCCACTGCAACTATATAAAGACCATGCCAGACGTTTAACGGCTGTTGGTTTATAAAAAAAATTAAGGTTCACTGTGTGAACCTTTTACTCCTTTTTAAAATACTCCAACTGTTAAGGTGTTAATTTTGAATCTGAATATTTTGAACGTTTCTGTTGTTTCGATTAGTTTAACTATGTTCGCTATCGCGCTATTTAACATGTTTGAAAGTGCTATAAATACAGAGCCACAGCAACAGACAGGAACATTAATAGGTCAAAGTGCTACCAATACAGCGTTAACATCTGAACTGATCACTGAATTAGTTTTATCATCCGCTGACAAGGTAGTACCTGCTGAATATGTTATAAAGTTACCAACGTCGTTACGTGATACACCGATGCCAGAGCACCTTGAGATTAATGCTGATGGTAACTTAATTATTAATAAGAAAATTCTTCATCTATTTGAGTTTTATTTGTCAGCAATAGGAGAAGAGTCTATAGACCTCATCATCAGTCGGATTAAAAACAATCTTAAAGCACAGTTAACCTCTCAAGCTTTAGAAGAAGCATTACACATTCTTGAGGGCTATTTACAATACCGCAATGCGATCACTGCACTCAAACAAGACTACAATCAAACTTCTGGCATTAATGACTATTCATTTGAGCATGTTATCAATGTTAGGAATGAGCTTATAGACGCGCGTTGGCGTTTTTTCTCAGAGGAAGTTATTGCCGCCTTTTTTGCGCAAGAAGATGCATATGAAAATTATATGTTTGGCATTGCGGCCATAACTAAAGATAACAGTTTAAGCGAAGAGCAAAAAGGCAATGCTATTTCGCTCCTTAATACTCAAACACCTCGCTGGTTGATTGAGCAGCAAAATAAAGCCAATCAATTAAATATATATCGACAACAACATAATGAACTCATTACTCAAAGAGCGACTGATAACGATTTAAGACTTCTCAGGGAACAAACATTTAATAGTGAAGTTTCTGATAGGTTATCAACCCTTGATAGTCAGCGATTACGCTGGCAACAGCGACTAAATGAATATAGAAGTGAGTTGGCCACTATTCTAGCCGTTGAGCCCGATAGCCAAGCTCAGCAAGCAATGATTGATGAATTACGCAGCCAACACTTTACTGAGCAAGAAGTAAGACGTGTCAATGCGCTTGATAACAGCAATTTATAACCATGTTATTGTGGTGCTAATCATTGCTTTTCTAATAAGATTGAAACGTCGTTAGCACTCACTGGTTTACTGAAAAAATAGCCTTGCGCATAATCACAGCCAAGACCTTTAAGCATAATATACTGCTCTTCACTTTCAATACCTTCGGCTGTAATTTTATGTTCAAGGTTGTGCCCCATTTCTATCATCGAACTAACCAAGAGTTTTGCTTTATGATCGAGTAAAATATCATCAATAAAATACTTATCAATCTTTAAGTAATCCACGTTAAGGTGCTTAAGTGAAGCGAAAGATGAGTAACCAACACCAAAATCATCAATGGCTAATAAAACCCCCAATTGTTTTAAATGTTCAAAAACAGCAAGATTTTCTGGATTAGTTTGTATCACTCCTTCAGTGACTTCTAGTTCAAGCTCGCCCGGTAGTATGCCTGTTTCTTTAATGACACGTGTAATCAGTGGTACAAGATCACTATCTAGAAAATGACTTGGTGATATATTAACCGCCATAATAAGTGAAGAAAAACCAGCTTCTTTCCACAAGTTTGCCTGATTACAGGCTGTTTTTAAGACCCACTCGGTCAGTGGCTTAATCATGCCTATTTGTTCAGCCATACCGATAAAGTCAATCGGAGAGACTTGACCGAGTACAGGATGATGCCAGCGAGATAGTGCTTCAACGCCTATAATACTGCCCGTTTGAATATCAACTTTTGGTTGGTAAACTAGTGATAATTGCTGATTTTCAATCGCTTCTCTTAGGTATTGTTCAATTTTAAAGCGGTATTCGGCTTTATCCGTCAGCTCTTTCTTATAAAAAGCGTACCTGTTTTTCCCAAGATCCTTCGCTGCATATAATGCAGTATCTGCCGCTTTTATAATCGATTGCAGGTCAACTCCATCGTCGGGATAATGTGCAATGCCAATACTACAAGCTGGTGTAAACTTTCTTCCTGCTAACTCTACTGGTTTTGAAATCAGCTCTAGGCAACGTTGAGCAACATGAGCAGCGCTATAGTCATCCATCACATTATTAACGGCGATACAAAACTCATCTCCACTGAGTCGAGCAATATAGTCAATTTCACGGCATGTCGTTTTTAAGCGCTGTGCAACATGCTTGAGCAGTAGATCACCAACATCATGACCGAGACTATCGTTAACTGTTTTAAAGTTATCTAGATCGATATAAAGCAGACCAAACTTATTCTTATTACGTGCAGATATTTTTACTAGCTCTTCAATATTTATATAAAAATGAGGCCGACTTGAAAGGCTAGTAAGTTCATCGGTATAAGCTAAATCTTGAATGCGTTTTTGGTTTTGTTCGCGCTCCATAACAATACCGGCAAGTCGAGCTGCTGCTCTAAGATCCGTAGACTCTTGTTCGTTAGGCAATGCCGGATAGTCATGATACATACCAAAAGCGCCGAGCACTTTTCCTGAAGAGTTTTTAATGGGCTCAGACCAACAACTTCGCATGCCGTAGGGCATTGCAACATGTTTTAAATCAGCCCACTTAGGATCAGTGGCAATATTTTCGACCAGGACACGTTTTCCGGTATAGGTTGAGGTTCCACAAGAGCCTACTTCAGGGCCGTATTCAAGACCATGTACTGCTTTGCAATAAGATTCTGGTAAGCTAGGTGCCCCTGCATGAAGTAGTTTACCCTTATCTAATTCAAGCATTGAACAGCGTAACCCCGAGTGACGTTCTTCATACATCAAGGCAATTTCATCATAAATCCTCGACGCAGGTTCACCTTGAGCAATTAACTCGAGAATTTTAGTATTTCTATCATTGAAAAATTCGGATTTTTTTTGTTGTGTTATATCAACGTGGGTACCAACTAAACGAACCGTCTCACCACTGTCACCTCGGGAGACTTTAAATGCACGAGATCGAATAAAAACGTCATGCCCAGCCTTATGACGCATGCGCATTTCAACTTCAAAGGTATCTACTTCTCCGGATAGGAAGCTCTGAACATCCCCGAGCACCATATCTTTATCATCAATATGAACCATTGCAGCCCAAGTAGTTAAATTATTTTCAAGTTCATCTTCACTGTAACCCAACATGCTTTTCCAGCGAGGGGAGTAATAAACGTCATCCGTCGCTAGATCCCAATCCCACAAGCCATCGGATGCACCGCGCATGGCTAAAGCAAAGCGCTCTTCACTATTTAGAAGCTCTGCGGTACGAACATCCTTACTTAAATGTGCTGCAACAAGTTCTGAACGTAATTGTTCGATTTCATTTTGTAGCTGTATTTCTTTGTTAGCCATTTCTGTCATACATCCTCAAATCACTACATCAAATAATTTACACTGCTAGCGTTTTATTATGTGTTAAGCCTAATTAGGAAATGACATTCCTGCACAAATTTAAACTAACAAACAAAATCAAATACACAAAGCCGTATATTTGTGGTCAGAGCTGTTTATAGTATATCTAGAGCCAGTATAGTACTTTCGTTAAGAGTACTAACCAAAGGTCTATTTTACTAGCCTATTTAGCAGTGTATTTTGCACTTCACTCTATCTAAGTGCTGGAGAAATGTTATCTCTTCCTTATTAGAATGGCAGTACACGCTTATTTTTTACCGTTGATGTATGACGAAGAGCTGGCTCAATATCTGTTAATTTATTTTCTGTGGTTGTATCTGGAGCAGTTGAGCGAACAAAGAAAATGGTCTCTGCTTTGAGTTATAGTCAGAGTTATGCGTAATATAAATTAATTAAAGTGGTGATTAACTTTGTAAAATGAAGTTTTTATATTAAGCGTCTGCCTTTAAATAATGAGTGAAACGTGTCAAACTATTTTACAGTTATGACGTATACACCAAATAATTTTTCCATATCATACTGATATAGCTAACTATTATTAGATTGGCGCGTTTTGTGCTATTTTTTTCGCCGAACAACGAATGTAATCGTACCTAAATTATAAAAGAGTCGGCAATAATAATTGATCTTTTTTCTATGAGTAGTCATCTGTAAGGACTACGGACTACTATTGATTTAGATCTAAACAAACTTATCGTCCATGTGGAATAATCCATGGCCGATTTAAGACATAAATTTAAGATGGCATAACTAAAAAGAGTACATTATGGAGCAAGATTTAATCCAAGTAACAGTCATTTATTATCAAGTAGAATCACTTGAATTATTACATGAAGTGAAATCCTTCCCAAAAAATCGCCATGGAAGAGTTGTCTTACCTGAAGAATTTAAAAAAGGTAAATCAATTATTGCGGTTTGTGAGGGTGAAATCACCATTTTGAATAAAGTAGGTGATCGTATTTTATCTGTTGGTAAAGTTGCATAAGAAAGCGGTAACCTTTAGTTAGGATAATAAAACTGATAAGTTTTCAATCATCCCCAGTTGAAACTTATCAAGTAATTTTGGTTTAAATACACAAAGGCACTCAAGTCCCTTTCAGTAAGCAGCTTCAAGTTAATCTCATGATTAACTCTGTAGATAATTATAAATCACCTAACAGGTTTAACGTTTTCATTTTTTAACTTGTTTTTTAGCCAACCAATAAATAATTCTATTTTTTTGTTTGTATTATTAGGTAATGTAGCAACATAATACCGCTGCGGGCATAGTAGTTTTTTATCAGCAAAAGGTTTAATCAACTCCCCTTTTTTGATTTGACTACGGGTCAAGCTCTCCCTGCCCATCGCGACACCAGCATGATTAATAGCCGCGATAACGGCCAAATCTGAGCGGTCAAACCTAATGTTCACATTAGAGTCTAAGCCATTGATATTAAAGTTATCTGCCCACAGTGCCCACTCATCCGTGTTAGAGTCGTATCCCCATGCTTGATTATCATGTAATAAGGTACATTGACTCAAATGACTTGTATTACCAACTAAGTCAAACTCTTCTGCATACTCTGGACTACAAACTGGCACTATCGCCTCAGTCAAAACATCTTGGCAATCTAACTTATTCGGTTGTTTTTCATCAAAATAGATTGCTACATCAATACCATGACCATAGAAATTAATATTTTCATTTCCCGTTAAAATATTAAGTGAAATAGCAGGGTATTGCTTTTGAAAGTCGGCAACTTTGGGCACCAACCAACATTGCGCAAAAGAAGGACGAGAATAAACGGTTAACTCACCAGAAACATCATCACTTTTTACTTCAAGTATTTCTTGATTTAAATGAGTTAAAGACGCTTTGACCGCAATATAAATACGTTCACCTGCCGCGGTCAACTCAATTTTTCGGTGTGAACGTTTGAATAATAAAATAGCTAATTCATTCTCTAAGGCATTTATTCGATGAGATATTGCACTTGGTGTCATCGACAGTTCTTCAGCAGCAAGTGCAAAAGAGCGGTGCCTAGCTGCTACTTCAAAGGTATGCATTTTAGCAAGTTGAAAACTATTTAAGCGTTTATTTTTAGGAGTAACATTGTCTTGAGTATACATAACACAGGCTCTTCTATTGGCATTTTTCGACGAACTCTGACCACAACAATATCATTATGCATTACATTAAATAACCCAAATTAGATTTTGCATGCTTTTTTTACATAGCAATACTCTCTTGATTAAATTTACCTCATGTGAAGTTGAATTATCATCGTTTGTTAGTAAGTGACTATTATTGTTTAATACCCTTAACTCCAACAGCATAAGGCAGATTGAGAAGTGATAATGAACAACGATAACATTGCACAGTTAATGGCTGATTTTCCCCTCATCAAAAACATGGTCAATCTATCAGAAGTAAGCTGGTTCAACCCTAAGGTGACGTCGCTGCAAGAAGGCCTTCCTTATGTTGGTCTTGATAAAAGTAATATTAAAGATGCCAGTGACCGTCTAGCTCGCTTCGCCCCTTACATGGTAAAAGCATTTCCTGAAACAGCAAAAAACAATGGCATTATTGAGTCTGAGTTAATAGAAATTTCAGCAATGAAATCACAACTTGAGCAACGATATAAGGCAGCAATTAAAGGTAAACTGCTACTGAAAAAAGACAGTCACCTGCCCATCTCAGGTTCGATCAAAGCGCGCGGTGGTATTTATGAAGTATTGACTCATGCTGAACAACTAGCAATAAAAGCAGGATTACTCGAACTTACAGATGATTACACTAAGCTATTTAGCGAAAAGTTCAGAGTCTTTTTTAGTCAGTACAGTATCGCTGTTGGATCAACGGGTAACCTTGGTATGTCTATTGGTATTATCAGTGCAAAACTGGGTTTTTCAGTGAGTGTGCATATGTCTGCAGACGCCCGACAATGGAAAAAAGCAAAGCTACGTTCTCATGGTGTTAATGTTGTTGAGTACAGTGAAGACTATGGTGTGGCTGTTGAGCAAGGCCGTAAAGAAGCAGAAAGTGACCCAAAATGCTTCTTTATCGATGATGAAAATTCTCAAACGCTTTTTTTAGGCTACTCCGTTGCAGGTGAAAGACTAAAACAGCAGTTTGATAAGTTGCACATTGTGGTAAATAAAGATAATCCGCTATTTGTCTACTTACCTTGCGGTGTCGGTGGTGGTCCTGGTGGTGTCGCATTTGGACTGAAGATGGCTTTTGGTGATAACGTACACTGTATCTTTGCCGAACCTACGCACTCCCCTTGCATGTTGCTCGGCATTCTTACTGGATTGCATGATGACATTTCCGTTCAAGATATCGGCATTGATAACATTACCGCTGCTGATGGTTTGGCTGTTGGTAGAGCTTCTGGCTTCGTTGGCCGAGCAATGGAAAGGCTGCTAGATGGTTTTTATACTATCAGTGACCAAAGAATGTATGATCTACTTGGATTATTAAATAAGGTTGAAGGTATTCAATTAGAGCCATCTGCGTTAGCTGGTATGTTAGGCCCAATTGTTGTCACTGATGATAATGAATATCTAAATCGTATAGAAATAAGCAATGACAAATTAGCAAAGGCAACACATCTTGTTTGGGCAACAGGTGGCGGTATGGTCCCAGAGGTAGAAATGCAAAAATACTTATCAAAAGGTTGTTATTAGTATTGAGTGTTTAATCATTGTTCTTTATAGACCAACTCACTAGTTTGCTGGTCTATAAATAGCCTCTTAAGAATATAAGTGTTCAGCAACTTTATCAACAATATAACCACCTATAGGAATTGCTGACGTCGCTGCTGGCGATGGCGCATTACAGACATTAATACTGCGTTTACTGTTAGCGAATAAAAAATCATGTACTAAACTGCCATCATCCATCACGGCTTGTGCACGAATCCCCGCAGGGTAGGATTTAAGATCGGCAAGCTCTATTGAGGGGCAATATTTTTGCACTAAGGTTAAATAACCGCTTTTAAAAATTGAATTCTTAAACTCAGTTAGGCCAGAACTCAAATTGTTCCACAGTACTTTCCAGAATCCAGCAAACAGCACCATTTCTTTAATATCACGTAAGTTGATATTAACCTTGCCATAACCTTCTCGTTTAAAGCCTAATACCGCATTGGGACCAACCGTGACACTACCGTCAATCATTCGCGTTAAATGGACTCCTAAAAACGGTAATGTTGGATCAGGAATTGGATATATTAAATGATTTACGATAGCGTTTTTATTGGCTGGTAACTGATAGTATTCACCACGAAATGGTACAATTTGAAAATCAACTTGAATATCTAACATTTTAACCACACGATCAGCCATGAGTCCTGAACAGGTAATTAAGTAACGGCTAGTAAACTCACCCACGCTTGTAGTCACGCAAATATCTTCTGTCGTTTCCTTTAATTGAGTTACTTTGGTATTTAGTCGGTATTCACCTCCTAATGACTGAAACTCTTGCGCCATTTTAATGGTAATCAATTGATAATCAACGATACCTGTCGACTTCACCAAAATAGCGCCTAGCCCAGTAATATTAGGCTCCTGAACTTTAAGCTGCTGCTTATCAAGTAACTCCACTTCAATATTATTTTTTTGACAGCGCTGGTAAAGTGCCTCCATGCGCTTAACTTCTAATCCATTCGTGGCGACTAACAATTTCCCGCATTGATTAAACGGGATATTATGCTGTTGGCAAAAGTTAATAGTAGCATCGACTCCAGCTCGACAAAACTTAGCCTTCAAGCTGCCGGGCTCATAATATACGCCAGCATGAATAACACCGCTATTATGTCCAGTTTGATGGGTTGCAAACTCACTTTCTTTTTCAAGTAATAATATTTTCTTATCCGGATAGCGTTGTTGTAGCTGCCACGCAGTCGATACACCAACAATACCACCACCAATGATTATGTAGTCATACATCATATAATTACCTTAGCTTTACGGTTTCAGTTTTGCATTTTCACAATAAGCGCCACGTTGACGCAGTAATTCGCGGTACAATCCTTTATCAGCAACAAATTTATCACGACCATGTAACCAAGCATGGTTATTTACTACCAACATACTGCCCACAGGAACACGGACATTAAAGGTATTTTGCTCAGCTTCTAACGATTCACCCATATCAAATAGATACTGACCTTGGCGCATATTTAAAGGTTCAGCAAATTGATCGATAAATAGCATTTTTGGTCGACCTAACTCATCTTCTTCAAAAAATACCGGATGATCTATTTTATAAGTAATATTCTTACTCGCTGGCGATGTCCATTGAATGTCTTCTTTTGCTAGAGGATGGTTATAAAACTTTTCTAACTCTTGCCATTCATCGACGTGTAATAATAAGGAATCACCACCTTCCATATTTTCTTCCGCTATTTTTTGCATAATAACCCAGTCGGTGCGCTCTTTTACATAGGTGCCATCATTATGTAATTCCATACGGCGATGTGCTTGACGTAAATAACTATCACTGTTGTCATCATTTTTAACGCTAAAACGGGCATAAAATTTTCCATACATAGCATCTAAATTAGGTACACCAATTAAGTGAGATACCGCAGTCGATAATAAAATATTAAACTCAAGTTGATCAAACTCAGCAGCGACAGGTTCACATTGCAACATAAACGCCCCTGTCGCTCGATTTTTGATGATATTTAGCAATAAAACACCTAAGGTATCTTGAGTGAGGCTATTTAGAATACTGGCAACACGAAAACGCAAAAAAGGTTTGTACTCTATAGCCTGTACCCCTAACGGTAATGCCTGTTCGATAAAGCCCTTCACTATTTCAGAGGATAGCTTTATCACTTGTAAACGAGGATTCGCTGCAAATGGCGCTACTGAGAAGCCTTGTGGACTTGATTCATTGTTCAATTTTATTGCTGTAGTATTCATATTATCACCCTATTGTGCTTTTGATGTAAACCGATGAAGTTAAGACCTGGATAACTAACGGTAGCATTAGCAAATTGCTAAACACTGTTACTTTCAAGGTAATTTTTTTACGCTTCATTAGTGGTTAACTCTATCTAGAAAGTGAAAATAAATATAATATATAGTTTTTATAAATTTCATAACTTTTACTTATTGATTTCATTATTATGAATTTAAAGCGCCTTGAATACTTCTGCCAACTTGCCCATCTGGGTAATTTCACTCGGACAGCACATAAAATAGGAATTGCCCAACCGGCATTGACTATTGCCATTCAAAAATTAGAACAAGAAGTGGGACTGAAGCTGATCAATCGGGCAGAAAAAAATGCCTTATTAACTGCTGAAGGTGAAGTGTTATATAAACTGGCAAGCCAGTTATTGAGCCAAGCAAATCAGCTCGAATTAGAGTTAGAGGAACTCAAGGGTCTAGAGCAAGGTAGTATTCGATTTGGTGTTTCTGCCATGATGGGATCTTATTACTTCCCCAAAGTGCTCAGCGCATTTAAGCAAAAGTACCCTAAAATAAAAATTCACTTAGTTGATCAAGGTACGGCAGCTTTGGAAAAAATGTTGCTCAATGGCGAGCTTGATTTAGCTTTGGTGCGCAGTGATTCCGAGAATCCACAATTGCGCTATACAGAGCTGTTCAATGAAGAGGTTGTTGCCGCTATGGCCAGTACACACCCACTCGCGAACGAGCAAAGCATATCACTAGCTCAATTTTGTCAGCAGCCACTGGTGTTGTTTCATGAAGGATATTTCTTGCGTGAAGTTGTCAGTCAATATGCAAAAAAGCATCACTTAGCATTAGATATTCGCATGGAAACAAATCTTATTGAGCTGCAAAAATCTTTGGTACGTAGTGAGGTGGGGATTACCACATGCTTGTCACGTATTTTACAAAACGAACAGCAAATGACATCGGCTCCTTTTGAACCAAAGATTGAATTTAAGCTAAGTTTGGCATGGAAAAAAAGTCACTACCTATCTAATGCCAGTAAAGCTTTTATGACCTATTTGAGCTCAACGATCGATTGTATAGATTAGTTGCAGTCAATTACTTAACAGCCATCAGTGAACGGACGACAAGAAAAATTCAGTCACCCCAAAAAAAGAAAGCCACTACTAATGGGTAGTGGCTTTCTTGTCAGCAGAAAAGCGATAATTCAAACGAACTACACTTAGATAAGGTTATAGAACCTTGCCGTATCGTCTAGTGTCTTTTTAGCTTTCTCTATTAATTCATCAATTTCAGTTTTGCTAATAACCAACGGCGGTGAGATAACCATAATGTCACCACATGAACGCATGATTAAGCCATTATCCATTGAATAGTCACGACAAACATTGCCACCCGCGGCATTAGGCGCTAAACGCTCTTTAGTTGTTTTATCTTTAACTAGCTCAATCGATGCAACCATACCTAGACCACGCGCTTCACCAACAATCGGATGATCCGCAAGCTCTTGCCAGCGTTGTTGTAAATAAGGTGAAATCTCCGCTTTAACTTGCTCAACAATACCCTCAGACTCTAAAATCTCGATATTTTTTAGCGCAACTGCCGCGGCGACTGGATGACCTGAATAGGTGTAACCATGGTTAAAGTCAGCACCTTCGCCAATCACTACATCAGCCACTTTATCTGAAATAATAACGCCACCAATAGGCAAGTAACCTGAAGACATGCCTTTAGCGATAGTGATCATATCCGGCTTTAAATCAAAGTATTCACTAGCAAACCATTCACCTGTACGGCCAAAGCCTGAAATAACTTCATCCAAAATAAAGAGAATATCGTACTTGGCTAAGATTCTTTTGATTTCAGGCCAGTAAGTATCTGGCGGTGTTATTACTCCGCCAGCACCTTGGAAAGGTTCAGCAATAAAAGCAGCGATGTTTTCTTCGCCTACTTCTAATATTTTTGCTTCCAACGATTGCGCTGCTTTAAGGCCAAATTCATCTTTCGATAAGTCGCCACCTTCAGCAAACCAGTAAGGTTGGTCCGCATGGACAACACCATCAATAGGTAGGTCGCCCTGTTCATGCATATACCCCATACCACCTAAACTTGCCGCAGCAACGGTAGAACCATGGTAAGCATTTTTACGACTGATAAAAGTTTTCTTTGATGGTTTGCCTTTTAAGTCCCAGTACCGACGTACCATTCTAAAGTTTGTATCATTTGCATCAGATCCAGACCCAGTAAAAAATACTTTATTCATATGGGCAGGTGCAATAGAAGCTATTTTTGCTGCCAACTCTGTTGCTGGTTCAGTTGTGGTTTTAAAAAATAAGTTGTAATAAGGCAGTTCGGTCATTTGTTGACTTGCGGCTTCAACAAGCTCTTTACGACCATAACCTATATTTACACACCATAAACCAGCCATACCGTCGAGGTATTTTTTACCATTATCTTCATAGATATAAACACCTTCCGCTTTAGATATTAATTTAATACCCTTTTCTGCTAGCTCTTTATTATCACTAAATGGTTGAAAGTGATGTGCTGTATTTTTTTGCTGAAATTCTGACTTCATAACATAACCTTTTAATTTTTATTATAAATTATCCGCCCGATGAGGGCGGTCTTTTTAAAACGTTTTTAAAAATTACACTTTACTTAGCAAGCTCTTTGAACAGGTTTTCAAATGCATCTAAGCCTTCTGTTAGCACTTCATCTGAAATGGTTAATGGCGGTAAGAAACGGATAACATTACCGTAAAAACCACAGGCGAGTAATACCAGACCGTTTTTGGCTGCATTAGCAATAATCGCTTGCGTTAATTCAGTATTTGGTTGCTCTGCATCGCCATTTTGGATTAATTCCATAGCAATCATTGAACCTTGGTTACGAACATCTAAAACGAGCTCTGGGAATGCTGTTTTTAACAAGTTTAAACGGTGATTAAATTGTTCACCGATATGTGCTGAACGTTCTACTAAACGTTCTTCTTCCATAATATCTAAAACCGCTAAAGCTGCAGCACAAGCTACTGGTGAACCGCCATATGTTCCGCCTAATCCACCAGGTAAAGGTGCATCCATCACTTCGCTTTTACCAACAACGGCCGCAATAGGGAATCCACCTGCGATGCCTTTTGCCATCGTCATTAAATCAGCTTCGACACCTGAATGTTCAAAAGCAAACATCTTACCCGTACGACCAAAACCAGTTTGGATCTCATCGGCAATTAACATAATGCCGTGTTGATCACACAGTTGACGTAATGCTTGCAAAAACTCGGTAGGTGCCGCATAGAAACCGCCCTCACCTTGAACTGGCTCGACAATAATTGCCGCCACATCGCTCGGAGCGATATCTACTTTAAATAAGTTTTCAAGGGCTTTTAACGATTGCTTAACTGTAATGTCATGACATTCGATTGGGAACGGGGCGTGAAAAATATCACCAGGAAATGGGCCAAATAAATTTTTATATGGTGTTATTTTGCCTGTTAGTGCCATAGCTAAATTGGTGCGACCGTGAAAGCCACCATTAAAGGCAATAACACCACGACGTCCCGTATGGGCACGAGCAATTTTAACGCAGTTTTCAACGGCTTCAGCACCTGTTGAAACAAAGATGGCTTTTTTCTCAGAGTCACCTGGAGCAATGTCAGTTAGTTTTTCTGCCAACTCAACAGCAACTTCATAGGGGTTAACCATGACACAAGTATGGCTAAATTTATCTAACTGCTCTTTTGCTGCTGCAACAACTTTTGGGTGGCTATGACCCGTATTACATACAGCAATACCTGCGCCAAAATCAATATAACGATTACCTTCTACATCCCATATCTCAGAATTTTCAGCACGCTCAACATACACTGGGTACATATTTCCTTGGCCGCGTGCTATCACTTTAGTCTTTCTGTTTTGTAATGCTTGATTTGATGTTGTCATTGTATTATCTCTAAATTCTTTTCATTAAGTAAACTGCGAGAAAGTCATTCTTTTATTGCTCTCTCGACATTATATAAATCTGGCTAATATTGCCTAAACTAGGCTATTTATCTAAACCGCCCATACATAGGTATTTAATTTCTAAGTAATCGTCTAAGCCGTATTTTGACCCCTCTCGACCGTTACCTGATTGTTTAACACCACCAAACGGAGCTGCAGCGTTAGAAATAATGCCTTCATTAATGCCTACCATGCCAAACTCAAGGCCTTCGGCTACTCGCCAAACTGTGCCTATATCGCGAGAATAGAAATATGCTGCTAGGCCATATTCCGTATCGTTGGCAAGTGCAATCGCTTCTTCTTCTGTTTCAAAGGCAATCACTGGTGATACTGGACCAAATATTTCATTGGCTGCAATTGGCATATCATTGGTAACGCCCGTTAAAATAGTAGGCTGATAGAACAAGTTACCAACGTCAGAACGTTGTCCGCCAAAGGCGACTTTTGCCCCCGCACTGATGGATTCAGCAACCAGTTTCTCAACATCACCAACCGCTTTGTCTGAAATCATAGGGCCAAGGTTCACGCCATCTGCTAAACCATCACCAATGCGCAATTCAGCCACAGCATTTTTGAATTTTTCAGTAAATTCTTCTAATACCCCTTGTTGTACTAAAATGCGGTTTGTACACACACACGTTTGACCGGCATTACGGTATTTAGAAATGATTGCACCTTGTACTGCAGCATCAATGTCTGCATCATCAAAGACGATAAAAGGTGCATTACCGCCTAATTCCATTGATACTTTTTTCACTGTTGTCGCACATTGAGTCAACAATAATTTACCTACCCCCGTCGAACCAGTGAAAGTAAACTTCGCAACATCAGGATGTTGCGTTAATACTTGTCCCATGCCTCGAGAGTTACTGCCGACCACAACGTTAAATACACCAGCAGGAATACCTGCTCGCTCAGCTAATTCAGCCATAGCTAAGGCTGACAACGGTGTTGATTCAGACGGTCTGACAACAAAAGTACAACCGGCTGCTAATGCCGCTGCTGCTTTTCGGGCGATCATCGCATTAGGGAAGTTCCATGGGGTAATAGACGCCACCACACCAACGGGTTGTTTAATGACAACAATTTTCTTATCACTGGAAAGTGCAGGGATAGTATCGCCATACACTCGTTTCCCTTCTTCGGCAAACCATTCTAAAAAGGCGGCACCATAGGCAATTTCGCCTTTAGCTTCAGTAAGAGGTTTACCTTGCTCTAACGTTAAAATACGTCCAAGGTCATCTTGATTTTCCATGACTAAATTAAACCAGTTACGTAGCAAGGACGCACGTTCGTTGGCAGATTTAGCTGACCACATTTTTAATGCATCTTTGGCAGCTGTAACAGCCAATTCAGTTTCTGCTACATCGGCATTACTCACCTGAGCAACCACTTCACCCGTTGCAGGGTTGGTTACTGGAAATTGAGTTTCACTGCTATGCCAGCTGCCATTAATATATGAAAATGGTTTAATAAGCTGGCTATCTTTTATGCCCGCCGCTTCTAAATTACAAGTAACTTCAGTCATGGTTTTATCTCACTAGTTATTTAATAAACAATATCAGTATTGAAACCTAGTTTTAATTAAGGTTAAATACAAAACAATAAACCTTTAGTTTGAAGTAAACAAAACATGTATAAACACTCAATTATTCCGAAACCAGTCAGTGAATATGATTTACGCTTGCTGCGTATATTCATCTCAGTGGTTGAGCATGGCGGCTTTTCATCGGCTGCTAATGCTTTAGGCATAACGCGCTCAACCATCAGTGTGCACATGTCGAACCTAGAAACTCGCATGAAACTAAAACTGTGTTTACGTGGCCGAGGTGGTTTTTCTTTAACCGAAGACGGTCAAGCGGTATACCAAGCGGTGCTTGACTTATTTGCAACAATGGATGATTTTTCTTTATTAATTGATAGTTTAGGCAGCGAATTAAGTGGCGAGTTAATTATTTTATGTGCGGATCAACTGGATGAAAGCAAACAGCATAAAATGGCACAAGTGATACAAAAAATTAATGCTGTCTCACCTAATTTACATCTAGTGTTAGATGGTGATTCAATCTCAAACATAGAAAAATCTTTGTTAAAAGATAAGGCCCATATTGGTGTATTTCCAAGTTATCAGCAAATAGAAGGATTGAAATATCAGCCATTATTTAGTGAGTCTATTTATTTATGTTGCGGCAAAAAACACCCCTTTTTTAATCAGGTAGATACAGCAATATCAGAGGAAATGTTAGGCGAAGCTGCTGCAATACATCCGGGCATCAATATAGATTTAGCCGGTAAACGGCAATTAGAGAAACTAAACTTATCGGCAAAGTCTTATCAATTTGATACGCGTAAAGCGATGATATTATCTGGGTGTTATATAGGGTTTATGCAACAAAGTTTTATACAAGCCGAACTAAACCGCGGTGAAATCAGAATAATAAAGCCAAATAGTCATCACTATCAATTTAGACTCTCTTTGGTCAGTAAAAAAACGCCTAGAGAAGTCAAAAAAGTTGAGTTATTAACTGACGTCTTTTCACAAGTATTTCAGTTATAGACAACCACAAGATTTCATCTTTATAAACGTGATCATAACACTGTAATTCATACTGACTTTAGCAAGTGATGTCATGATTATAGAACACCCTCATAGACAAGTAGCGATGAGAGTGTATTCAATCATTTGGAGCACTCGTTTTGAATTAACAAAATGCTTGTAAACCGGTTTGTGCACGACCCAGAATTAAACCATGCACATCGTACGTACCTTCATAGGTATTTACTGTTTCTAAATTCACCATATGACGAATAACATGGAATTCATCTGAAATACCATTGCCGCCGTGCATATCACGCGCCATACGAGCAATATCAAGTGATTTACCACAATTGTTGCGTTTGACCATTGATATCATAGTAGGATCCCACTTTGTAGTATCAATAATACGGCCAACACGAAGGGATGCTTGTAAACCTAACGATATTTCGGTTTGCATATTAGCCAGTTTAGTTTGAAATAACTGGGTTTGTGCAAGTGGACGTTTAAATTGAATACGGTCTAACCCATACTGACGCGCAGCATGCCAACAGAATTCAGCAGCACCTAACGCCCCCCAAGAGATACCATATCTCGCCATATTCAAGCAACCAAATGGTCCAGCTAAACCTCGTACTTCTGGAAACATGTTTTCTTCTGGAACAAAAACATTATCCATGACGATTTCACCGGTAATTGAGGTGCGTAACGATATTTTACCTTCAATTTTTGGTGCCGATAAACCTTCCATGCCTTTTTCTAGCACAAAACCACAAATTTGATTACCTTCGGCTTCATTTTTAGCCCACACGACAAATACATCAGCGATCGGTGAGTTGGTGATCCACATCTTTGAGCCAGTTAAACGGTAGCCGCCATCGACTTTCTTAGCGCGCGTGATCATGCTTGAAGGATCAGATCCTGAACCTGGCTCAGTTAAACCAAAACAGCCTATATATTCACCGGTAGCAAGTTTTGGTAAATATTTTTCTTTTTGTTCTGTAGTTCCATAGGCATTAATTGGATGCATAACTAATGAAGATTGCACGCTCATCGCACTTCGATATCCGCTGTCCACACGTTCTACTTCACGAGCAACCAAACCATAACTGACATAATTAACACCTGAACAACCATAACCGTCAATCGTTGCCCCTAATAAGCCAAGCTCACCAAATTGACGCATGATATTCGGATTAAAATCCTCATTACGGTTTGCCATTAATACGCCCGGCAATAACTCTTCTTGGCAAAAAGTATGTGCCATGTCGCGCACCATACGTTCATCTTCTGATAATTGCTCGTTAAGTAGCAGTAGGTCATCCCAATTGTTTAATACTGAATTTGTCATGTTATTGCTCCGTTATAAATATAGGGTTATAGCTAATAAAGTTTAGATTTAGTTAGGTTTACTTAGAATTTAATATTTCATCAGTGTGCTGTCCCAATATGGGAGGAGCAGCGTTATAATCAATTGGCGTTTGTGAGAACCTGATAGGGTTAGCTACCTGCGGTACTTTACCTGCAGTGGGATGCGCCAACTCAAAAGTCATATTGCGATGCTTAATTTGTGGATTGTCAAACACACGATCAATTGAATTAATTGGACCACAAGGTACATGTACTTTTGACAGAGCTGTTAACCAATCATCTAACTTACCTTCAATAAAGTAAGATTCAAGTATTGGAATAAGAGTTTCACGATGCTTTACTCTTAATGCGTTTGTGGCAAATAGTTCACTATCACCAACCTCTGAACAACCTAACACAGCGCAGCATTTTTTAAACTGATCATCATTGCCAACGGCTAACAGAATATAACCATCTTGTACTTTCATGGCTTGATATGGAACAATATTTGGATGAGCCGAGCCTAACCTTTGTGGTACGACGCCACTCACTAAATAACTACTGCCTTGATTGGCTAAGCAGGCTACTTGTGTATCTAATAGTGCAATATCTATCTGCTGGCCTTCATTGGTTTGCGTACGGTGATATAGTGCCGCTAGAATACCTGAAACAGCATACATTCCTGTCATCAAATCCGTAGTAGCGACCCCCACTTTTTGCGGTCCACCACCAGGCAGATTGTCTTTCTCTCCGGTAATACTCATCAAGCCACCCATCGCTTGGATCATAGCATCGTAACCTGCTCGATTCGCATAAGGCCCATCTTGACCAAAGCCCGTTATCGAGCAATAGATAACATCATTACGAATATTTTTAATACTCTCGTAATCTAAACCGTACTTTTTAAGTCCGCCAACCTTATAATTCTCTACAACAATATCGGCTTGTTGTACTAATTTATAAATGGCCGCTTGGCCAGTAGAAGTAGTCATATCTACTTCAATCGATTTTTTACCTCTATTTGCAGCAACATAATAGGCCGATTCAGTCGTATCATTACCTTGGGCATCTTTTACATAAGGAGGACCCCAGTGACGAGTATCATCACCCTGACCAGGTCGTTCTATCTTCCAAACTTCCGCGCCATAGTCAGCCAGTACCTGTGTAGCCCAAGGGCCAGCTAAAATTCGGCTGAGATCGAGTACTTTAATTCCGTTGAGTGGCCCTGCCATTAAATAATCCTTAAGTAAGAGTGATGATTACTACATGCATACCTGAGCAATTTGAAGATGCGTGTTTCAGAACGCCTAAGCGATTTACGATCAAGGTGTCTCATTTTATTAAAAGTTATCCCCTTAAAAAATGAGACAACGATGAGCATGGCTTGTTCAGATATGCCCACAGAGCTTTTTTATATACGCTTTATACTGTGTTATTGATTTCGACAAGGAAAATATTTTAAGCATAATCATTCTATGATTTGATTAGTTAACGCCGTATAAAGTTATGTTAAACCAATCGAAGAAGTGCTTTAAAATATGCATCTTGAATGGTATCGGGTATATCTTGTATTGGTTTAATTTAGGCTTTCACTCTATCCATAAAACATCAGTAAATATAATATATAAATTATATAACTTTCATAACTTTTGCTTATCACTAACACAAATATGAATGTGAAACGTCTTGAATATTTTTGTCTATTAACCATTCAAAACAACTTTACTTCCAGTGAGTGGGCCTGCCATTAACTGCTACTTAAGTGAGAATGATGATTGCTCCCTTAAATGACCTAACTGCTGCACCATTTATCCCATGATAAATAAAATAGCTAGGTTAACTGAGTAAATATCAATTTAACCTTTACACAGCAATTTTCCATGTAATCATTTACAGCCTCAACGAAGCATTATTTACAACAAAATATTAATATTTATTGATGTTTGATGCTTTATTGTTTATTTTATCCAACACAAAAACAACCTAAAATATGCTAAAAGGCAATGTGTTTATGAAAAATTTAAGCCAATTCTATATTAACGGACAATGGGTATCTCCAGATACAGCAAATGATTTTATCGTCGAGAACCCTTCGAATGAGCGTCAAGTCGGTGTTATTTCTCTAGGCTCTAGTGTCGATGTAGATAAAGCCGTTAGTGCAGCAAAAAATGCATTTAATCAGTATGGCTTTAGTTCAAGAGAAGAGCGTATTGCCCTTTTAGAAAAACTATTGGCTGCCTATATGAATAGGTATGACGAAATGGCGCAGGCAATTTCTCAAGAAATGGGCGCCCCCATTGATTTTGCAACTGCTGCTCAGGCTGATTGTGGCCGAGGTCATATTCAAACAGCCCTAGATGCTTTAAAGAACTTTGAATTTGAGCACACTTCAGGCAACGCCACCATCACGCATGAACCCATTGGCGTTTGTGGCTTTATCACACCATGGAACTGGCCAATTAACCAGATTGTTTGCAAAGTTGCTCCTGCATTAGCCACAGGCTGCACCGTGGTTTTAAAACCAAGTGAAATTGCTCCTTTATCAGCATATGTATTCGCCAAGATAGTCGATGATGCAGGTTATCCCGCTGGAACCTTCAATTTGGTTAATGGTGATGGAATGGGGGTTGGCTCTACAATATCGTCTCATCCAGATATTGATATGGTTTCTTTTACCGGTTCAACAAGAGCAGGTTCATTAATCTCCAAATCAGCTGCAGATACGGTAAAACGTGTTGCACTCGAATTAGGGGGGAAATCACCTAACATTATCTTTGACGATGTAGACTTAGAAGCAGTCGTAACCAAAGGTGTTGTTGGTTGCATGGAGAATACCGGTCAATCATGTAATGCCCCAACACGTATGCTAGTGCAGGCATCTGTTTACGATGAAGCCGTAGAAATAGCGACGGGTGTTGCTAACGACATAAAAGTCGATAGCGCTGATAAACCAGGAAACCATATTGGGCCATTAGTGAGTAAGGCCCATTTCGAAAAAGTGCAAAGCATGATTAAAGAAGCGATAGATTCAGGCGCGACCTTATCAGCAGGTGGGCTTGGTAAACCTGAAGGCCTTGAACTTGGTCATTTTACCAAACCAACCGTATTTTCTAATGTGAACAATAAAATGAACATTGCTCAAGAAGAAGTCTTTGGCCCTGTTTTGGTGATCATTCCATTTAAAGATGAACAAGAAGCGATCACGCTAGCAAATGACTCTCCTTATGGCTTAGCTGCTTATATTAATACTCCTGATGAAGAAAAAGCGAGTCGTGTTGCACGGCAAATGCGGGCTGGTATGGTAAGGATTAACTGGGCTTCGCATCACTACACCTCGCCATTTGGTGGCTATAAACAATCTGGAAATGGTCGTGAGTGGGGAGTATATGGCTTTGATGATTATTTAGAAATTAAGGCGACCAGTCGTTAGGGGCTATTTATCTTGCTAGATTGTTTTGACTGAAATTTAACAGATATTGAGAACAAAGCAGAGCTATTGCCATGTGATTACCTAGGGCAATATGCTGCTGCATTGTTACTCAACTAGCTGCATATAGCATCACACAAAAAAGTGACTAATGCCGTAAACGTCGAACACACGGTGTCCTGTGAATTCGGCTAAAAGCGTTTTACCCTTTGTTGAGTAATAATGACTTAGCTCGCCTAGGTTATATGCTACTCGCCGATATTAAAACCTTCTACCCTCTTAAAAAAGACGAGTCAGTTTTAACTGTGAAAGATCAACAGTCCCTCGTCTTTAAGTTTTAATTATATTTACTCTGAACTGAAATTTCCCCTAAAAGGGTGTTGATTTATTTACTTGACTATGTTTCTATAAATAAGAATTTGAAGAATATATTTAACACAACAATGTCATTCTGAGTTTTATAATAGCTTTTATAAGTAAATAACAAACAAAAACAGGGTATGAACCATGAAAAAGAAAAGTATATTACTAATTACAACAATGCTTGCTTCGCTAGCCGCATCGGCATCAGAAAAAGTCGTAAACGTCTATAACTGGTCAGACTATATTGATCCTGCATCAATCAAACAATTTGAAAAAGAAACAGGTATTAAAGTTAATTACGATGTTTATGATTCGAATGAAATACTAGAAGCCAAGTTAATGGCTGGTGGTTCAGGTTATGATGTTGTAGTGCCTACTGGTTCATTCTTAGAACGCCAAGCAAAAGCTGGAATTTACACAAAAATTGATAAAAGTAGCCTTTCCAATTACAACAACATTGATAAAGCAATGGCCAGTAAAATGGCGCTTCATGATCCAGACAACAAACACAGTGTACCTTACACTTGGGGAACAATTGGTCTAGGTGTTAACCCTGACATGGTAAAAGCTCGCTTAGGTGATATTGAACTAAATAGCTTAGATTTAATCTTTAAACCCGAAGTTGCAGCAAAGTTAGCTGACTGTGGTATTGGTATATTAGACTCACCTGCTGAAGTAATGTCTATCGCTTTAAACTACGAAGGCTTAGATCCTAATTCAGAAAGTAGTAAAGATCTTTCCGCAGCCAAATCAATGATTAAAAAGGCACGTCCTCACTACAAATATTTCGATTCAAGTCGTTTGATCGCAGATTTAGCCAATGGTGATATTTGTGTTGCTCTGGGTTACAACGGCGACATGTTACAAGCTAATAGCCGTGCAAGCGAAGCTGGACAGGGTATTAAAGTTGAATATTTAATCCCTAAAGAAGGCACCATCGCTTGGTTTGATATGATGGCAGTTCCTGCCGATGCACCGCATAAAGAAGAAGCATATGCTTTTATTAACTACATTTTAAAAGCTGAAACCGGTGCCGCTATTTCTAACTATGTTTATTATGCTGTTGCCAATCAGGCAGCTACTAAGTTTGTTAACGAAGACATTAAATCTAATGTCGGCATTTACCCCGTTGGTGAAACAAAAGAAAAATTGTTTTCTCAGCTCGCTCATACCTCTCGCTTCGATCGTAAATTAACGCGTGCATGGACACAAATCAAAACAGGAAGATAGTTTTACTTAGTGGGCGTAAGGGCATTAGTTTGACCTTACGCTTAAGAACATAACTACAATTAAAAACCTATTATCGCTCAAAGTGTAATGTCTCAGTGGACGTCAAAAGCTCCTGTACTCGAAACATCCAATTTGAATGGTAAAAAGGATACATCCTGTTGAAAATATCCCTAGGAATCTCGAATGACTCAAGAAACAACTATGCCTCTTTGGAAGCAAGATGGCGCTAAACCTTTTATTCAAATAAAAAACGTTACTAAAAAATTCGGTGAATTTACCGCGGTAGATAATGTTTCATTAGATATCTATGAAAACGAATTATTTTGTTTATTAGGAGGCTCGGGATCAGGGAAGAGTACCCTGTTAAGAATACTAGCCGGTTTTGAAGAACTAACCACAGGACAGGTGCTTATCGATGGTGTAGATATGGCTAACATAGAGCCTTGGAATCGCCCTATCAATATGATGTTTCAATCATACGCATTATTTCCTCATATGAGTGTCGCCAAAAATATTGCCTTTGGATTAAAACGAGACAAAGTACCTAAAAAAGAAATTGAAGAACGTGTTGCTGAAATGCTAACTATGATGCAAATAGAAGCATTTGCAGACAGAAAGCCAGACCAATTATCAGGCGGGCAACGCCAACGTGTTGCTTTAGCAAGATCTTTGATCAAACGTCCCAAATTGCTATTACTTGATGAACCTTTAGGGGCGCTTGATAAAAAGCTTAGAGAAGAAACTCAATTCGAATTGGTCAATATTCAAGATAAATTGGGGGTTACCTTTGTTGTGGTAACTCATGACCAAGAAGAAGCCATGACACTGGCCACCCGAATTGGCGTTATGGGTAATGGAGTAATTACCCAAGTAGATGAACCTCGTGATGTTTACGAATACCCTAGCAGCCGTTTTGTTGCAGAATTTATTGGCTCAATTAATTTATTTGAAGGCCGAATTTATGAAGATGAAGTTGAACACGTAAAAATAAAATCCAAAGAAGCCGGCTGCAACTTCTATGTAAACCATGGCATCAGCTGTGCTCCTAATCAAAAAGTAACTGTTGCTATTCGTCCTGAAAAAATGAAAGTTTCTAGAAGGAAACCTGAACAGGAATATAACTGCTTGCATGGTCAAATCATCGATATCGCTTATATGGGCAACCTGTCAATTTTTAGGATCAAATTGAAGAGCGGTAGTATTGTTCGTGTCACCTTACCTAATCTTGTTAGAGAAAATCGTAACCCACTTACATGGGATGATTTCGTTTACCTTTCATGGGATTACGACAGCAGCGTGGTATTAACATCATGAGTAAAGTAACCGGTACTTTTTGGCTAGGTCGTTATGACACAGTCAAAACTCGATTTAGTTCACTAAAAAAAATCCGCTGGGGTAGATATTCTGTTATTTCTATTCCTTCTTTGTGGTTAGCCTTATTTTTCTTTATTCCTTTTTTGGTAGTATTTAAAATTTCATTGGCTGAATCTGCGATTGCAGTGCCTCCTTACACCGATATGTTTGGTTGGAATGTAGACGATGCCATCATTGATATCAAAATAAAGCTGGGCAATTATTTATACCTTTTTGAAGACACTTTTTATTTAGATGCCTATTTGAGTTCCGTAAAGATCGCTGCTGTCTCTACTTTTTTTACTTTAATAATTGGCTTTCCTATGGCCTATTATATTGCCAGTAAAACAGGCTCAATGCGCACACTGTTATTAACACTGGTTATCTTACCTTTTTGGACCTCTTTTTTACTAAGGGTCTATGCATGGATGGGGTTTCTTAAAAAGAACGGTATCGTCAATGAGTTTCTACAAGGTATTGGCATTATTGACCAACCTATTCAAATGTTACAAACCGATTTCGCCGTATACATAGGCATTGTCTACACCTATTTACCTTTTATGATATTACCTTTATATACCACCTTAGAAAAACTCGATGGTAGTTTGATTGAAGCTGCTAAAGATCTTGGCGCGGGACCGATCAGAACCTTTTTCTTAATTACTTTACCTATGTCAATGCCGGGGATTTTAGCCGGTTGTTTATTAGTGTTCATACCTGCTGTTGGCGAATTTGTTATTCCTGCCCTATTAGGTGCATCTGACACATTGATGATTGGACGAGTACTGTGGGATGAGTTCTTCCAAAATAGAGATTGGCCAATGGCTTCAGCTGTGGCAACCATGATGCTGCTTATTTTAGTGGTTCCAATTATGTTTTTACGTAATGGAAAAAAAGAAGGGGCAGAATAATGACTAGAAATTCAAAGTTTTTATCAATCTCATCATTACTTGGTTTTATATTTCTTTATGCACCAATACTTTCTTTAATTATTTATAGCTTTAATAAATCAAAGCTAGTAACGGTATGGGGTGGCTGGTCGATAAAGTGGTATGTTGAGTTATTTAGTAACCAACAAATTATTGATGCGGCACTGGTTAGCTTAAAAGTGGCATTTGTTACAGCGACATTAGCCGTAATTCTTGGAGTCTTGGCTGGTTATGTCCTGAGTAGAATGGGTAAATTTCCGGGTAAATTAATCGTTTCAGGTTGGGTAAGCGCGCCACTTATTATGCCTGAAGTGATCACCGGTTTATCACTTTTATTATTGTTTGTTTCCTTGGAGAACTTAATAGGTTGGCCTGCCGGTAGAGGGATCACCACAATTATCATTGCTCATACGACCTTTTGTATGGCTTATGTAGCTGTGATTGTGCAGTCTCGATTATCACAAATGGATGACTCATTAGAAGAAGCCGCAATGGATTTAGGTGCAAAACCACATAGCTTGTTTTTTCTAGTCACCTTACCCATTATTTCTCCCGCGATAATTTCTGGCTGGTTACTGGCGTTCACTATGTCACTGGATGACTTGGTTATTGCGAGCTTCGTTTCTGGTCCTGGTAACAGTACGCTGCCAATGGTTATATTTTCTAAAATAAGGTTAGGGGTATCACCTGAAGTAAACGCATTAGCAACAATTATGATTCTAATTGTCGCTATTGGTGTAGTAGCGGCAATGTGGCAAATGAGAAAAAAAGAAAACACCCTCTAAAAAACGCTCATTTTTAGTATTACAGATTAAGGTTGTATCGTTTTTCTTTACAACCTTTTTTATTTTCAAAGGGATCTGCTACATGAACAAATCCGTAAAAACAAAAATTATTTTTTCCACTTTATTACTCCTTATTATCACCATTTCCGCATTACTAATCGTCTCCTCACTCTCTATTGATAAAACCGCAACCTCTTTGTCTAGCTACCTTGAGCCTAAAATCAAAGAAAGCAGTTTAACACCAATGATCATTGCCGCAGAGGCTGAAACAGCTAGAAATGAGGCGTTTTTTAGTCAAGTCATCAATGAAGCCAACCGTCTTTCAAATGATATTGCTTTTTTAAGACAACAATTTCGTGCACTTTTTTTATCTGCTGAAGATGTTCGCCATATTTTAAATATGTATATCAAAAGTGCGATTGAAAATAACCAATCAGCCATTGGTGTTTATGCCGTATTTCTTCCCAATGCCCTTGACGGTGCCGATGAAGTTAATAGAGGTGCAGACGACCTTGCGACAAACGAAGCAGGAAGGTTTGCTGTTTATTGGGCTCTTAACGACCAAGGTCAACCGGTTGAAGAGATAATGCCAGAGGAGATGATTAAGGATACGCGTCCTAATTCAACAGGACAGCCTTATAACTCTTGGTTTACTTGCCCTATTGAACTACAAAATAAATGTTTATTAGAGCCCTATATTGACAAAGTTGATGGAAAAAATACTTTAATGACGTCAGTCGCTATGCCAATTAAATTCGATGGTAAGGTCGTTGGCGTTGTCGGAATTGATATTGCTTTAGCTGATATTCAAGCGAAAGCACAAACATTCTCTGATAACGTTGCTGATGGCAATAGCCGAGTTTTGATCCTATCTGAAGATAAATCAGTGATCGCAGATTCCAATAATAGTTCAAACCAAGGCGCTCTGTTCTCTGACATCATTACTAATGCAGAGTTATTTGAAGGCGTTAGTGAAAATGATCATAGTTACACCTTAGTAAAACACATACATTTAGGCGAGATTGCAAAGTGGAGCATCTATACCGAAGTACCTAAACGATATATCAGTAATGAAGTTAACCAAACCATGTTGGTATTAGATACAGGCACTGAAAAGCAATTAACCAGCGTATTTTATATGAGTTTACTGGTGTTGATCATGGGTAGTATTTTCACCTTTTTCATGGCAGAAAGATTAACTATACCATTACGTTCTGTGGCGGCAGCCTTAAAGCAAATAGCCAGTGGTGATGCCGATTTAACACAACGAATAAACGTTAAATCAAAGGATGAAACAGGTGAACTAGCAACGTCATTTAACCAATTTGTAGCAGGACTGGCCAATATTGTCAGTCAATTTTCTCAAGGCGTTAACACCACCTTCTCTGCCTCAGAAACGGGTAAAGCGTTATCGACAACCACTAATACACAATTAGCAAATCAGCAGTTAATGATTGAAATGGTTGCTACTGCAGCTGAAGAGATGTCACAAACGTCTACTGAAGTTGCACAAAATGCGGTATCCACCGCTGACGCTACTAAAGAAGTTAAAAGCGCAGCTTCTAATGGCATTATTAAGTTAAAACAAACCACGAGTACCATTACCAAACTAACTGAGCAAATGCAGTATTCAAATGGACAGGTCGCTAAACTTTCAAGCAATAGCGATAATATTGTTAATGTGCTTAACGTGATTAAATCAGTCGCTGAGCAAACAAATTTACTCGCTTTAAATGCTGCCATCGAAGCCGCAAGAGCGGGTGAACTAGGTCGTGGTTTTGCCGTTGTTGCTGATGAGGTTAGAGCGCTAGCAGGTCGAACGGCTAGCTCAGTATTTGAAATTGAGGTGGTTATTAATAAACTACAAGTTTCCACCAAGGAAATGGTTGCTACCATCAGTGAAAACGTAAAAAGAGCTGAAGTTTGTACTGAACAAGCGCAAGAGACACAATCTATCTTTGAAGTTATTGAGCAAGAAGTAGCGAATATGAACGATATGGCCGTGAATATTGCTTCAGCCGCTGAAGAGCAAAGTCATGTCTCGGAAGACATTAGCAGTACTTTACAAAATATTAATACTACCTCTGATGAGCTATCAAAAAGTGCAAAGCAGACGTTGAAAGTCAGTGAAGAGTTATTGGTATCAGGACAAGATCAAGAACAGCTTATCGGACGTTTTAAGTTTTGATGTCCATATAATTAACTTTACTGCATAAAAAAGCTAACAACTTGTTGTTAGCTTTTTTGTTTTCATAGTTATAACAAGCATAAATAAATGAAATTAAATGCCTAACTTATCTCTCATATTGTAATACCAAGCGCCCATAGATATATAAGGCATTCTTAATAATCTACCACCCGGAAATGGGTATTGCGGTAAGCCTGCAAACACATCAAAGCGCTCTGCTTGACCAGTAATTGCATCAGCAATAACTTTCCCCGCTAAGTGCGTTGAAGTAACCCCATGGCCACTATAACCTTGAGCATAATACACATTATCATTAATACGACCAAATTGTGGCAAGCGCATTAATGTAAGCAAGAAGTTACCTGTCCAAGCATAATCAATTTTGACATCTTTAAGTTGAGGAAAAGTTTTCAACATCTTAGGAATGATAATAGATTCAATTGCCGAAGGCTCTCTAGCACCATACGTTGTACCACCACCATAAATAAGGCGACCGTCTCCCGATAAACGGAAGTAATCTAGTAAATAGTTACAATCTTCCACACAAACATCTGTCGGTAGTAATTGCTGTTGCACGGCTTCTGGCAGTACTTCTGTTGTAATTATTTGCGTGCCACACGGCATAGATTTTTTCTGTTGCTTCGGTAAAAGACCTTCTAAATAAGCATTACCTGCGACAACAACAAAATCAGCCGTTACACTGCCAGAATCAGTTTTGATTACCGCTTTTTTGCCATGAACAATGTCAGTAACAGTGCTATCTTCATAAATAACACCCCCTAATTTTTCAAACGCTGCCGCTTCACCTAGCGCTAAGTTGAGAGGATGAATATGACCACCTGACTTATCTAATAAGCCACCAACATAACGGTCAGTTCCGACATGTTTTTGAATGTCACTTGAACTTAATAGCTCTGTCTCATGGTGACCATGTTTATTCCAAAGCTTTTGCTTTTGCACCATTTCGTCAAACTGTTTATTATTACACGCAGCAAAAATTCCCCCCGGCTTTAAATCACAGTTGATATCATAGTCATTAATTAAACGTTTAATTATTTGACTACCTTCAAAAGCCATTTTCCCCATTTCATTACTAACCTGCGCTCCATAATTACGCTCGATGAAATCCATATCTCGACTATAGCTGTTCACTAGCTGACCACCGTTACGGCCTGAAGCGCCAAAACCAATGCGACTGCCTTCGACAACGACCACTTTAAAACCTTTTTCAGCTAAATGTAATGCGCTAGATAATCCAGTAAAACCAGAACCAACTACGCATATGTCAGCAGTAACATCTTCTGTCAGCTTTGATCGCTGAACTTTATCATTTGCACTTGCCGCATAATAAGAGCCTGTGTGGGAAACGTGATTCATAATTTGCCTCTGAAATTTTAAATTTATTAACTATTTTCTTAACTATTAGATAAGTACCATTTAACTTCTAACTCGCTAATGTTCATATCAAATTGCTCTAACTCTTTTTGCTTAACAAGATGATAGTTTTTAGTAAATGCTTCACCTAAATAACTTGTCAGTATTTGATCATTTTCTAATACCTCAAGTGCCCTATCTAATTTCAAAGGGAGTGCTTCACAGTCATCATCAAACGCATTGCCAACAGTAGGCGCTATTGGACTAATTTTATTAGTTATACCGTAATGAATAGAGGCTAATATGACAGTCATCACTAAATAAGGGTTGGCATCGGCACCAGAAACTCTATGTTCTATACGGGTTGCATTTTTTGGCCCGCGTGGCAGACGAAGTGCGACAGTTCGGTTATCTACGCCCCAGTTTTTAGCCATTGCGACATAATATCCTGGCATAAATCGGCGATATGAATTTACATTAGGGCATAATAGCGGCATAGAGGCCGGCATTAGCTCAAGCATGCCACCAATAGCATGTTCTAATGTTTCATTGTAATCATGGTTATCATGGTTATCATCAGCAAAAACATTGTTGCCACACTCATCTAAAAGACTTGCGTGTACATGCATGCCACTACCCGCTTCGTTTGAGTAAGGTTTAGCCATAAAAGTCGCATCAAAATTATGTTTATCAGCAACTGTTTTTATAATACGTTTTAATAAAATCGCATTATCACAAGCAGTAATGGGATCAGCTTCATGTTTTAAGTTTATTTCAAATTGTCCTGGCGCACACTCAGCTACAGCAGTATCTGCAGGTACATTCTGTTCAATACAAACTCGATTAATATCATCTAATAAGGCGCTATAATCATTGATGGTATCAACGGAATACACTTGAGTATGTTCATCTCTTTTGCCCGTTTTAGGCGAGATAGGTGCTTGCAAGTTGCCATTGCTATCTTTATTTTTATCTAACAAATAAAATTCTAATTCAACGGCAACAACAGGGAATAAGTTAATATCGGCTAATTGCCTAACAACATTACTTAATATATTGCGAGGATCGGCAAAAAAAGGCGTGCCATCGTGGTTAAACATGCTCATTAAGACTTGTGCTACAGGACGGTCATGCCAAGACGCCATATGAAGTGTATTCGCAATGGGCTTGCAAACCATATCTGGTTCGCCAATATCTTGTCCTAGCCCACACTCTTCAATAGTTTCTCCAAGTACGTTCATGGAAAATATCGTGGCGGGCATATTCAAGCCACTGCTATAAATTTTTTCTAAACTACTTTTTTCAATGCGCTTTCCTCGAGCAAAGCCGACTAAATCAGAAATGAGGACATCTATAGCCTCAACTTCTGGGTGATTGGAGAGAAAATTTTC
>MAAB01001303.1_pt1 | contig 33097 bp, 27 predicted proteins | sample 1115991 | NCBI WGS metagenome assembly MAAB01 (sample SAMN04961124, study PRJNA320927) | seawater metagenome | isolation source: sample BD02T18 sea water enriched with oil for 18 days | place: USA:Gulf of Mexico | collected 2013-07-27
TTTTCCGACGAGCTAACCTTCACCCCATGATATATCGCACCCACTCGTTCCGGCAGATCATCCACCAACACAACTGGCTCGTACTCATGACTATTGTTAAGGGAGGACATCAACTGCAAACCCGAAGTCCCAGCTCCATATATCGCAACTTTTTTCTTATTTGGCCTCGCTTGAGAAAATAGATACTCACGAACAAGGAAACGACTACCTCCGACCAAACATAACGTTATCACGCCATAAATGAGAGGAATAGAACGAGGAAGGCCGGTTTCAATCAAAGTCATTGCCACAATTAGGGCAAACATTGATATTAAACAACCTCTAAAAACTGCGAATAAAGCCTGTCGCCCCATAAATCGAACAACAGCACGATATAACCCCAACCTAGCAAACACAGCAACACTCACAAATGTTGTTACCGCAACAGTAATAAGAGCATTACTCTGCAATACCTGCTCTAAATTAAGATCACCCCTGGCCAAAACAGACAATACAATCGAAATTGGTAAAAGAATTAAGTCAGCGGAAACCATAATAGCCCGCTTCACACCTCTCGGAGCATTCAGCAATCTGGAATGAAACATTCTTAGGGCAATATCCTTATATTATTGCAAGCGAAAACACAACAAAGTCTGACCATGCTGCAGGTACCTGAGAGTATTATTCTAGCAGGAAACCATGAAAGTGCCTCACTGTAAGTAACGAACTGTAAAAACATATCGGGCGGTCATTATATAGCCAACCAAAAAATTAAGATACTCTCCATTAATGACTAACACCTTGACGCTTAACAACTTTCAAAAATGTCAACCACAAGATCCATACATCAAAAGCAAACGATTGCCGCTCAAGATATTCAACATCCAAATTCACTTTTTTCGGTATAGGCAGCTCATCGCGCCCATTAACCTGCGCCCAACCGGTTAACCCAGGCAATACGTGATGAACCTGTTTTTCAGTACGCAATGAGATCAAATCATCTTGATTAAACAGCGCAGGCCTTGGCCCAACAAAACTCATGTCTCCCCTAAGAATACACCACAGCTGGGGCAACTCATCCAGGCTAGTCTTCCGAATAAAATCTCCTACCGGCGTTAATACGCTTTTAGGGTCTTCAAGTAAATGGGTCGCCACAGCTGGAGTATCAACGTTCATGCTTCTAAATTTTGGCATTTTAAAGATTTTATTTCTTATACCCACTCGGTCAGACCAATACAAAGCCGGACCTTTGGAAGTTAATTTAACTATCAAAGCAACCAACACAACAGGTAAACACAATAGTATGCTGACAACTAACGCCAAAACCAAATCAAATATACGTTTCATAATTTTACTATTTATCTTGCTTTTGAATAAAGGCATTGGCTACTTTTTGCAGCCCCTGCTCCATCGTAACCGGAGGCACCCACCCCAATAACACTTGTGCTTTAGAGATATCCACCTGTAGCGACCCACAAAGACGTTGAGCGATATCAGGGTTACCTATTAACGATGCCCCCAATTTTAACAGGTTCATCGGTACAGGAACAAGCCGCGATGACCGACCTAATGCCTTCGCCATCGCCTGTAACAACTCAGTAGTCGAAACATCATGCCCATCGCTAGCTAAAAACAACTGGTTCTTCGCCTTAGGGTGCTCTACACAAACACAAATCAGATCCACTAAATTATCTAAAGCTATAAATGAGCGTTTGTTTACAATAGCCCCCAACGGGAGTGGGATACCCTTTGACACCCACTTCATCATACTTAAAAAATTGGCTTTAACGCCAGGCCCATAAACTAATGGCGGCCTAATGATTACCACTTCTAAGCCTGTGTCCTGAGCTATTTTTAACAAGCCCTGCTCTGCTTCGTACTTAGAAATCCCATAAGGGTCTTGTGGTGCAGGGTGATTATTTTCTGAAAACGAACAGCCTTTCCGAGTCGATTCACCATTCACTTTGATAGAACTAATAAAAATAAAACGTTTTACACCTGCCTGCGCGGCTTGTCGAGCCAAATTTAATGTCCCGAAAGTATTCACTTCACGAGATTCCGCCAATGGATCTTCGGACAAATCGTTCATAACATGGACACGAGCAGCACAGTGAATAACGGTATCTACGTCCACTAAAGCTCTAGACCAATCCGTCTTACCCGATAACTCAACAATCTGAAACGTATTAGCGTCGCAATGCGTCTTCTCAATACACCTTGCGGCAGCCGTAACGCTGTAGTATTTTGCTATCAAAGCAGACGACAGTTGATAGCCTAAAAAACCTGAAGCGCCAGTAACAAGAACCTTCACATTAAAATCCTTCAAGTATCTGAATAATATCTTGGGCCATTCCCATCATAATATTATTACGGGAGAACTTCTCAACAAATTCATCTCTCGGCTCAACGTTAAGATCTAACGATAACAAGGCGCTCTCAGCTTCTTCAACATTGCAGGGAGGAAATACCTTGGCGTTCGATACCTCTTTACTCACAAATTCAGCAGCATAACCAGACACCCCGGCTAAAATGGGTTTTCCTAACGCTGCATACTCAAATACTTTTGATGGGAGCACTTTTCGAAAGGCATCATAGTCATTGAGATGTAAAAACAATACATCTGCACTCTGGTATTCTACCAATAATGCATTCCGCTTCACCGGAGGTAACAAGGACACATTGTTACAATCAAATCCAGCAATCTCATCTTCTAGTTTTTTTCTTCTTCCACCATCACCAATAAGCCGAAAATGCGCTCTCCCCTCCAACCTCTTAGCCAATGCAGGCACAATGTTATGCAAGCCCTGCCCCTCACCAAAATTACCCGCATACAATACAGATATTGGTCTATCAGAATCACCGCGCCCGCCAGGCAAACTAATCGCTTTATCCATAAATATTGAGTCAATACCATTGGTAAAATAGCAAAACTTTTGAGTAGGGTATTTATCTTCGAAATACGGCTGAAACCCCTGTGATACTAGATTAACCTTACTGGCTTTTTTAATTGTCCATCGTTCAAGCAAACTGAATATCGGCGTAGCTAACATCGTGATTTTTCTAGGCAAAACGTCCTTGATGGTATCAACAAAAATATCCCGAATATCCAAATATAATGGTATAGAATTACGGTTAGATACATATGCGCCTAACGCCGCCGTCAGCAATCGGGACGACGTTGCATACACTAAATCATAGTGCTTTCCTTTAACCAAGGAACATACTTCATTCGCATATTTGAGGAAGGCTTTACCTTGGTCAAGCATTCCACTCTGATGTGATGGTAATTGAACTCTATAAATTGACAAATTACCGTCTTTTTCAAACTCAGGTGCTTCACTAGAAAATGAACTATACCGATTTGGAAGCGTGGTGATAACTTCTATTTCATCACCATCAGCTAGCTTCGACTGTAATGACTCAACTAGAGCCGAACAACGAAAAGATCCAGCGCAAAGATCTGGCTGATAGTAAAAACTCAACATCAATATTTTCAAAGCAACATTCAACCCTAATTAGATATACTCATATTATTCTTAACAAAGCGACACCGACAATCATTCTAGTGAATAGAATCCTCACTATTTTTCTGCCAACTAACATCAAGAGTCATCGCGTCTCCCCTAAATTCAAAACATAGTTTTTTACTCGCATACGACATGCCAAATTGAGGGTGCCATGTGGTACTCTCTAGAGATACCAAAGCCCCCGATACTTCCACGCTAATGGTATAGTGGTCTATAGCTAGAACAGCTATTTCATTTTTCACTTCGATCACATCAACCTTTGGATGCAAGTGCAAGTATCCGGTTGCAGTATTATATTCACCTATTAATTTATCCTCAAAAGACATTCTTTTCGGTGTAAGGTGCCACTTCCTATGATGTATACAATTGACCCCTTGCCGCTTAAAGCCATCATGATTGGCTTCCATTGATACAGCATCATCAATCACTGGCTTCACCACTCTATACTTCACCTGCGCTCTCTGGGCCACCCTAAAGCCGCTCCAAACATAAGAAGAGTCTAACCCATTCACTGACACAGTATTATGAGCTGCCGTTTTACGCTGCCTCAAACGTTCTTCACTTAAACCATATCCCGAAATACCCGAATTAACAAAGACCCGTTGCCCACCCAATGAAAACTCAAATGATAACGTATCCGCATGTGCGTGCCCAGGAAGATAATCGGGCCCAATAGGCGACAAATCCGCAATCAATGTATACTCAATAGTCCGAACGCTCACGTACCCCGTACTCTGTAAATCAAACACTTCTAGAGCATTCTGGGGGGGCGAACCTGATAAACTAACATTTAATCCCAGCTTTTTTGCATAATCAACGACAATAGTGTTTTTAGGAGAAATACCAAAAGCCGTATCATTAAAGAAACTAATTTCGCCATCACTATGGCTCATACTATGTAACCAATCAAACATCGTTAAGGCTACACTCTTAGCTCTGTTTAAAACACACGAATCAATTTCATTTGAATACGCTGTAAAGATGTTAATCAGATCTAACAAATCAACCAACATAATAATGTGATACATAGGTGTTAACTCAAAATTACCACCATCAGATAAAACTTGCTCGCCAAGTTCTCTGTTGTAAATCCCAAGCCCTGTTTCTAACCACCTATCCGCGTCCTTACCGTCCAAAAAAAGACCCGCAAAGATTAGCGCTTTAGCATTAACAAACAAATGGTTCCCTAACAAATGGTGTTCCAAATCCTGCGATAAAAAATCGGTTTGTTGGGCTAAACTATCGAGCATAACCTGCTTAGTTGAAATGCCAGACAAAAATGCCTTAACCCAATTTACAACTCTCAACGAAGTAGGATAAGGCTCCCAACCATTCCCCTCTGCAGCGGGATTTTCCTGAATCCATTTGTTAATAAAATCAATTTGTTGATCTGCTCTTCCAGCTGTATTTATAGCACTTAAATCATCAAAATAATGCAAGTTATACAACCAAAGTTTCGATTGAGACGTATCATTCCAGTCGCTTTTCGAATGAACAACACCTTCTACGTTCAAGAATCGAACTCTATTTCCATCAAACAGTTTTTGTTCGTATAAACCATGACGAACCCATGCCCCGGAAGCGAAGGCAACACGTCCAGCAAGTTTATTGGGAGTCGGATGAAAAAAACGTTTATATATCCGATAAAATATTTGAGTGATTTTCAGGTATTTTATCGTATGGTAGTAAGTTAACAATTTCATAATCAAAAACAGAGGCTAAAGCCCCTGATAGTACTCCTAATTAATGATACTTATCTCAATGACTCCGCGATATCTACAGATATTCTAGCAACTTCCATAATTTCTTCAAAAGCGATAGGCGCTGGTTTACCTGATGTAATAGACTCAATAAAAGCAGCTGAACAATTATTCTGCCCTTTATCCTGCGACATTAGTTTATCTTTTTTAAAGCCATTCCAGTCATAACCCGTGAGCTTTCTGAAATTATCCAATTGCAGTACTCCGTCATTAGCGAAGACTTCAATACGTTCTTTTGCAAAGGCTTTACCACCGTTTGCAAAATAATGAATAGTACCAAAAGAACCATCTTTAAAAGTTAGCGTAATTGAAGCTTTATCTTCTGTTACATCAACCCCTGGTGCTACCCCCATGCTAGTTGCTGTAAACCCTACAATTTCACTATTCGCCAAAAAACGCATCAAATCGATATAATGACATGCTTCACCAATAATACGCCCACCGCCAACCTTGAGATCTTGGGTCCAGTGATCTACCGGTATAGCTCCGGCGTTCATTGTCATAATAAATGACTTTGGCTCGGTAATAGTGGATAACAAGGTCTTCATTTTAATACTATGTGGTGCAAAGCGTCGATTATAACCAACCATTAGTCGACATTTGCCCTCTTGCGAACCATACGCCCTATCAATAGCATCAAGCTCGTCATAAGTTAGCGCTAATGGCTTTTCTACAAAAACATTTTTGCCCGCATTGAGTGCTTCAACTACTTGCTGGCCGTGTAGATTATGTTGAGTAGCAATTACAACAGTATTGATTTTATCATTCGCTAACATCTGTGACAGATCAGTCGATGCATTGGAAAAATCATTTTTCTGACCATGATGGACAGCACTTACACCACCACTGGTTAACAACGTATCCAATTTGGCTCCGGCAGATTTAAACGCTGGAATTAATACTCTGGAGGCATAGTTACCACCGCCAATGAACCCACAAACAGCATCATGAGCTTTATAGCTGCCTGAATCTTTAATATTCACCAGTTTATTAGCTAATAATTCTTTTGGTTCAGTACTGTAGTTTAGTAAAATGCCTAAAGAAGAGCGATCATCAAGACATTTATAAGCGTTTACGGCATCCTCAATTTCAAATCGATGGCTAATGAGGGGTTTCATATTGATAGCACCAGAGTCCATCAAATCCAATACTGCCTCAAAATTACGCTGCTCAGTCCAACGTACAAAGCCAACGGGATAGTCGTTGCCTTTTTCTTCATATTCAGAGTCATATCGCCCAGGGCCATAGGAACAAGAGACCTGAAACGATATCTCTTTTTCGTAAAAATCTGCTCTAGATAACTCTAGCCCTACCACTCCAACCAAAACAACACGACCGCGTTTACGGCACATTATGGCTGCCTGACTAACAGGTTCACTGCTTTTAGTTGACGCTGTAATTATTACTGCATCAACTCCAACACCACGAGAAAAAACTTTAGCTTTAGCAATAGCATCCTCGCCTAGAGATAAGTCGACCGTTTCGGCACCAAACTCTCGCGCTAAAGCACATTTGGAGGTATCAAAATCAATACCAATCACTCTGCAACCATTCGCTCTAAGCAATTGCACTGTAATTAAACCAATTAACCCTAAACCAGTAACAACTACCACTTCTCCTATAGTCGGATTGGCTATCCTGACACCTTGCATAGCAATTGCAGCTAACACGGTATATGCAGCACTTTCATCATCCACATTATCAGGAATAGTGGCGCACAAATGCTTGGGCACCCGAACTATTTCAGCATGATTACCATTGGATATTACGCGAGAGCCAATCTCAAAATCAGTATTTCCATTATCTTGAACAATACCAACATTGCAATATCCAAGGGGCAATGGCTGATCCAGCTTTGAACGAACTGTATCTATTGTTGGCATAAGACCATCTGTTTTGACTTTATCTAATACCATTTTGACTTTATCAGGTTGAGAGCGGGCCTTCTCTACCCAACTCGACTTACCAAATTCAATTAACATCCGTTCCGTACCAACAGAAATCAATGACTTTGTTGATGCTATCAACAGGTAAGAGTCTTTTACTTGTGGGCAAGGTACTTCAATCAGCTGAGTTTCTCCATTTGAAATATTTTGGAGGATTTGTTTCATTCTATAACCTTTCTAGTCAAAACTTGGCGTGGGTTTATCAATAAACATACGACACCAAAGTTCAATACAAATTAGGGAAAATATAGGGTAAGAAACATCTTCCAGCCCTAATCGATCCAATGAAATAAGCTTTTGAACTTCTTGAGCATTAAAAATACCACGCTTACTCAAAGATTCAGAAGACAATACGTCATCAACCAAAGGGCGCAAGTCATTATTCAGCCAATGGCGCAACGGCGCGCCAAACCCAGTTTTGGGTCGGTAAATCACATCGAGAGGTAAATAGGGCTCCATCGCTTTTTTAAAAATCCATTTACCTTCCCGGCCGCGTTGTTTAAAGTTAACAGGCAAACTAGTAACATAATCAATAAGGTCAGGATCCAACAGTGGTACACGGACTTCAACACCCTCTGCCATTCCAACTTTATCCGTATAATTTAAATTATGATCAACCAAAAAATGCTTACCTTCCAAATACAACATCTTATTTAATATATGAGTATTTGCAGGTAAATTAGATAATGTTTTAAGGAGTGGCTTCGCAGGGTTCTTAACTTTCAAACAAGCAGCAAACTCTTCGGTATATAATTTTTGTGTGCTTTCTGGATTCATCCAATAAAAATAACTAACCAATCGCTCATCCCCGGACAAATCTGCATATTGAAATGCCTTAGCAATTCTGCGCATCAAAGGGTGGTTCTTAGGCAGGCGAGATGACACCCACTTTAACCACCGCCTTTCAGCTTTGGGTAGCCAAGACCAATACTTCTCAGAAGAAAGTGCATAATGTCGTCGATAGCCAGTAAAGATATCATCCCCTCCTGCACCAGATAAAAGCACTTTAATCCCTTGCTTCTTGGCCATTTCGCAAATATACATAGCATTTAGCGGTGCAGGGTCTGCCTGTGGCTCATCTAAGTGATAGATCATTTTCTCCAGATCCATAATCATATCTGAACCCACAGTAACTGTATGAAGCTCAACCCCTAAATGCTTAGCGACCCTTTGAGCATAAGGTAAATCTTCAGTCATACCTTCTTTTGCTAATCGATTATCATTGAAGTCAATCGTAAAACACTTTATATTTTTTTCCGGCATAGCCTCTTTTGCAAGCGCTACCACTGCACTTGAATCCAACCCTCCTGAGAGAAATGCACCAACAGGGACATCAGAAACTAATTGTGACCTAACAGCGTCTGTAAGCCTTTGCAAGGTACCGGCTATCGCGTCTTTTTCAGAAAGGCGAGCAATTGGCTGATGGTAAGGTAAGTCATAGAACTTCCACTTTTTTTCAATCTGCCCGTCATGTATCAACAAAGCATGGCCTGGTTCTAGCTTTTTCACCGATTTCAACATCGTGTGAGGTGTTGGTGCCCACAGGTAGGTTAGATGATAATTAATCGCCTCATAATCAAGTGTTCGGTCAACACTCTTTTCCTGTAAAATAGCTTTAATTTCACTTGCAAAGACCACTCCTTTCGAACTAGAAGAAAAATACAAAGGCTTGACCCCTTGTCCATCTCGAGCAATAAATAGCTTGCATTTACGCGCATCCCAAAGGGCAAATGCAAAAATACCGTTCAGTTTGGGTAACATTTCAAAGCCATCACGGAGGTATAAATTGACTAAAACCTCTGTATCGCTAGCCGTATTAAACTTGTAACCATCTGCTAACAACTCCTTACGAAGAGCTTTATAATTATAAATTTCCCCATTGAATATGATAACTACGGATCCACTCGCATCCCATAGCGGCTGATTCGCATGCTCTGATATATCAATAATTGATAGCCGTGTATGCACAAAACCAATGCGATTCTCAGGCTGAAACCATATATCAGTATTATCCGGCCCCCTAAACTCAATGGCTTTACCCATAGATGCCAATACTTTTACATCAAAATCCCCAATAAAACCTGATATACCACACATACAAAACTCTCACAAATTACAGATCATTGGCCAAACAAACCAAGCAATCTTTACATATAATTCAAAAAATACATGAAGTCATTGCCCTAAAGATTGATGTGGATAACCCTAGACCACGCCACCCTTATAAGAAAATAAAACAGACATCGGCAAAACTGTCGATAATATAGGTTGCTAAGGCAAGTCAATCGGCGCTAACCTGATGCCCCGATCTAACCAACACTCGATTTGCTACCTCACCAGCTTTTACAGCCAATAAGTCATTAGTCTTGTCTCCTACCAGAGAAGATCTCGCCAAATCGACACCATACTCATATAGCACCTGATACATCATTCCTGCCTTGGGCTTTCTACATTCACATTCCTTACTCAATGAAAAAATACCGACCGAAGGACGATGTGGACAATGAAATGTAAACTAAATATTTACTTCTCATTCCGAAATTGAGCCGATACACACCAGGTAGATACGAAAAACATTCATTTTACGATCATAGCTTCTTCTTTATTGATTGCACCATCACGATCGAGGAAAAACGTTGGCTTAAAGTTCATTGATCATTTCGCAGTTTGCTCTCTCATAATCTTCGGGAATACCAATATCAATAAAATATCTATCGGTCAAGAAACCAAGAGGATTAATAGTCAACAAGTGTTTTTCAATCAGATCCATTTCCAAAGAAAAGCTTTCTGGACAACTGTATTGTTGGAAAAGAGATTTTTTAATAACATAAACGCCAGTATTAATCAAACCATGGCCATCATAACCTTTTTCCAAAAAAGCCTGAATAACACCTGATTCCGTAACCTGAACCCGCCCAAATCGACTTACATCTTCAATAGATTTTATCGTCATAGTGAAGCATGAGTTATTAGATTGATGAAAATGGGTTAACTTACGTAGATCCACCTGACAGAAAGTATCGCCATTCAATACTAGGGCATCCTCAACATCGATCTGCCTAAATGCTTTCTGTGTAGCCCCACCTGTGCCGAGGGGTACTGATTCCACAACATAAGAAACCGGCACTCCCTTGTAACAATCAGAAAAATGACTTTCAATCATTTTCCACTTGTAACCGACGGACAATATTATGTGATCAACGCCTTGGTTAATAATATTATCAAGAAGGTATTCTAAAAACGGCCGCCCCCCTATTTTTGCCATGGGTTTTGGGGTATGCTGGGTGATATGCGCCAACCGAGAACCAAATCCGCCAGCCAATACAATTGCCTTCATGCATGCGTACCAGAAAAAATAGCTCGCTCAACCATTCCACATATTATGTGACCAATCAATATATGGCTCTCTTGTATCCTAGGAGTACTAACAGAAGGCACGCTAATACAGTAATCAGAAACAGATTGTAATTTGCCTGACGCCCCCCCCAAGCCAACCGATACCAATTCCATTTCTTTTGCTGTATTCATGGCTTTCAATATATTGGCAGAGTTTCCCGAAGTAGATATACCAATAAAAATATCTCCGGCTTTCGCATTAGCCTCTAACTGCCGACTAAATAGCATTTCATATCCATAATCATTCCCGATAGCCGTTAACATGGAGGTATCGGTTGTCAATGAAATCGACGGAAGTCCCGGACGATCAAATTCAAATCGACTGACAAATTCCGCAGCTATATGCTGAGCGTCTGCCGCACTACCACCATTACCAGCCAAAATCACCTTATTACCACTTTTAAACGCTTCGACACTTCGTTCCGCTACCTGCATAATCTTAGCTAACAATACCTCATCATTATATATCAACTGTTTTGTCTTTATCGACTCGGCAATTTTCTCCCGAATGTAATCTAAAGTTAAACTGTCCATACTTGCGTCCCTCGTTCGGTAAATTGAAACCTATAAAAACCACCTTGGAAATCAGACAGCGCTTGCATAACATCCAAGCGCGCGGTTGGCTCAACAAAAATCATGATAAAGCCTCCACCGCCAGCTCCAGAAACTTTAAACGACTTAGCTCCGGCAGCCATTGCAGCCGTATAAATATCATCGATGAGAGGGTTAGTGATTGACTTAGACGTCTGTTTTTTTGCCTCCCATGATTGCTTGAATATACTCGCAACTGAGGATATATCTGACCGGAGTAATTTTTCCTTCATAGTAACCGCAATTTTCTTGACCTCATGCATAGCATCAAGAGGTTTATTATCTGAACCCGAAGCTGTTTTAATTTGATCCTCAATTATTTTCGCAGATTCACGCGAAACCCCCGTATAATACAACAAGATATTCGCTTCCAATTCATTAACGATCGACTCACGAATACGTAACGGATTCACGATAACACGATCACTTTCATAAAACTCCATGAAGTTAAAGCCACCAAAAGCGGTTGCGTACTGATCCTGTTTGCCCCCGGAGAAACCACAATCTATACGCTCTATTTTATACGCCAGATGGGCGAGATCGTATTCTCCTAATGGTAAATTTAACAGCCGCTGATACGCATGAAGAATTGAAACCACCATAGTAGACGATGACCCCAAACCACTACCAGGCGGTGCATCGGAGTAGGTTATTACTTTAACATTTAATGATTGACCATCATTAAAATCCTCAACAACTCGGTTATAAACAGCCTTGTGCAGAATTAGATCACCAGATAAGTCGAACCTGCTACATGTTTCAGCGGAATAGGTGACATCCAAATCCTTCGCAATAAATTCCACACTATTAGATTCAATCGTTTCAATTGTACAATAAGCATACATGTCAATTGTAGCATTGAGCACGCAGCCTCCATAGATATCACTATAGGGAGAAACATCCGACCCTCCCCCAGCCAAACCTAGCCTAAGAGGCGACTTTGATCTTACAATCATGTAATCATCCAGTGTTATATTAAATAAATATTCAATTAGGTTTGATGTGCCCCATAATACTTTGTACTGTAGTAGCAAAAGTTGGCATCTCATCAAAAATATCTCGCCCTCTAATACCCATGGTGCGCATTTCGTCAGACTGAGATAATAGCGCCACTATAGAGTCCCAAGAATCATCGTAGTGATAACTTACCACCAATCCAATATTATTTTCTATAACAAAGTCAGACATCAACAAACCAGAATTTGTTATAACAGGACGCCCCAACATAAAGGAATCATAAAGCTTATTTGAGGCTGCTTTAACATTTATTTCGATACTAGGATCATAAAACGCAAAAATTGCCGAACAATCCTTGATAAGTTCAAAGACATCGACTTGTTTCATGAATTTATGGTACTGCACGTTGTCATGCTTTAGCAAGCTATCCTTAATTCGAGTTGAGGATATATCTCCAATTAAAACAAAATCAATATCGGAATGATTCTCTATGAACTTCACAATCTCATACATCCCCCTAGTTTCTGTTAGCCAGCCAGTAATTGCAATTTTCCTTTTCGCTTCCTTGTATACAAAATTTCCTTCAAAAATATCCATAGGAAAATTTGGGACAACCTCATATTCTTTGTCCCTGCTATCCACCCGACTATAGTCGACATGAATTATTAGCTCTGCACTATCCCTAACTTTACGGTCAACCTGCTGAATGAACAATTTAAGAAACCCTGGAAACCTATAACGAATGGAAAATTCATCGTAGATATCATAAATATAAGCTTTAGTATGGGTAAAATAACGAGTAAGAAATACTGGTAGCGCCGCTTCGAAATCCGCCACGTATATCAAATCATAGCTGGATTGCCGCCGATATATATATATAAATAACTTTACTAACCAAAGGAGGTACCCTACGTAAAGTAACATTTGATTCGATGACCAGCCTCTATGGATATAAAAGTGATGATTAACCTGACAATTATCTAAATTATCTGTTGAACGCTTCCAACCAACAAAATCAACGGAATGCCCGTCCGCCACAAACGCAGATATATACTTGGACAACCTTACATCGGCGGAACTAGATGCTTTAACTGCTAATATTTTCATGGTTCACATATGTAAATCTAATAGGTCATTAACGTTTGTTTCAACTAAGTTCTTTTCGCATGACAAGAATTGTTGAAGTAAAGTATAATCGGTATTACGCGTTATCTTTTGAATGTCTTCAGAGGAAAACACCTCTCCCAACTGTTTTAGCCTTAGGTTCGTAAGCACCTCAGTTTTATTAATGTAATAAGTGACCTTCGGAGAATAGCTTATAGCCAAGCAAGGAATATTCAGTATATCCGCCATGACACAACTATGAAGTCTCATGCCAATATGGAAGTCCATGCTACTTAAGATATCCTTATAGTTATTAGAGTTTTCGACTTCGTGAATAACACAGGCCTGCTTAACATCAATAAACTGAGCGACTAGCCGATGAAAGTCATTATCATTTTGAAGCGTATTGTACTGTGCTGGCAAAAAATGAATTATAGCATTCAGATTACGAATTAGCTCATTCAGGCACGATGCTATCTGCTTTGCATGAGCCTCCTCAAGATAATACATACCTGAAAATGAGATATGCAAACCATCACCCTTTACCTCAGGTTTTAAACTTGGAAAAGAATTTAGCAACATTGCAAGGTCACCGCAAATAGGATAATCCAACGAACGCCCGGTTATAGTATTTAAGTTAAGCAGTGATTCTTTATCTCTTAGAACAATACTAGAACTTAAATCTACAATTCTTTTGACAAGGCTTTGTCCCTTCTTAGTGACAACATGACCGACACCCACGGACAAGAAAACGAAATTCTTTCGTAACAACCGTACAAGTGAAGTAAACCGCAATAAGCCTTTCAATCCAGCCAAATTATTGCCTTGGGCCTGTTCATTCTCCTCATACAGCGCAGTTCCACCACCCCAAACAACTAAATTGGAAGTTAACAGAGAGATCAACCGGGTGAACTTCGCCCAGACTCCAGAACCCGAAAGGACATATATCTTTAGAAAGGGAAAATCATCAGTACGAACAACTTCTTGGCTATACGACCATATATAAACTTTAATGCGTTGCTTCTTTTCCGCGAAGCGATTAATGACCTGTAACAAGCCAAGCAACATAATATCATCACCAAAATTTCCGTGGCCGTAATACCCATGAAGAACTATTTTCATATACACTCCCATCGCAGTTAATATAACTTAGGTAATCCAGCAACCATCCTATAAGGCACGATTCCTCACCAACAATTTGATCTGCCACATTCCTCCCATTTAACGTTTATCTTAGGCCCGCAAAAACACACTCCCCAGCCAAGGCACATCAAAAATAAATTTACAAAATAAAACAGAGTCACCGTCCGTAAAGAATTAAGTGTACGCACTCAAACCATCAACTTAGGCCTTACACATAATTATAGACAACGTCAAATACATCACCTCAAAGCATTAGAAACGGCACCCAATATTTAAGATCCCTAGCAATCACCGGTACTCTCAGTCCATATGAAGCTCTGCAATAAATTCTTGATATTTTTCTTTATATGAGTGGTCTACCAAATATCTCCGCGCAGCAGAAAAATCGCTACTTTTATTCTCCATAATTTTTTCAGCCAACCCATCCAGAGAGTCATAGGTTGTACCGATCGAAAATTTATCTGCATAGTACTTAAAGACGCCTATATTTGGTGCCAAATAGGAAACCCCTAAATCAACAAGTTCATAAATCATCGCACTGCCTCGACAATAGTAAGATTCTGAATTATATGGGAGCATAATATAATCAAAACCAGCTAACACTTGAACATATTGATCTGCAGGAATAAACCCTTTTTTGAATTTCAACACTCCATTACGAACAAGGTCGTTTATACGATCATCTGTCAGGGAGTCCACATCAACCATTTCTCCCTGCAATAGAAAATCCAAGCGTTTATGATGACTTTTTTCTACAAAATCCAAAAACTCACTTATACCTTTCTCCTTCCGTATCGCACCAACAAAAGCTACAGTACACCGACCTCTTAACTTTACAATATTTGGTTCAACCTCTGAAAACTCATTATCATAAAAGTTATAACAAAATATCTTCCTGTCTGTTAATAAAATCAATTCATCCTTAATACATTTTTCTGTTACAAAAAAGTAATCCACAAAAGGCATCGCTAATCTTTTAGTATGTTTGTTAATTCTATGGACATGCGCTATGATTTCAAACCCACAAACCTTTGTAATAAGCAAATCAAAATACTTAGTGTATGGATTTAAGGTTGTAAAATAAACTAGCGCCCTCCTCTTACTTATAGCGCGATAGCATACGCAAAAAAACATCAATTTAAATGAAAATAGCAAACTAAACAACAGCCTTACGACCCTATTGTTTGCCTGTAGTCTTTGAGACAAAAGCTTACATTCTATTCCATTTTGACGTGCCAAAAGTAAATGCCGCTTGATGTCATTCCTATCAGCCCCCGATGGGTCATATACTGGATCAACAAATATCAATTTAAACCTCAACGTAATCAACCTCTCTTTTCGAGCTATACCACACGTATATAACCCAATAAAACCTAAGCATAATAATAGATAAAATTACAACAATTACCTTATTAAGAGTGAGCTTGCATAACGTCATAATCACTTTTTTGCAACCCGTGGTTATACACCCTTTTCTTATACTCAAAATAATTAAACAGAACTCCAAAAATGACGCCATACCCCAAATTCCCGACATAATTAGTTGGAAAATTCCAAATCAATGAATAGGCAAGCGAAAACAATAGAGCAATAGAGCATATGTCATTTTCACTTACTCTGGTAACTTTTAGATAGCCGGATATTTTATAAAAAATCATACATATTAGAAGGGCATAAAAAAACAAACCTAACACTCCCCCCTTCATGAGATACAGATTAAAAAATGAATGAGGATAAAAATGCTCTCCCGCGAGCATTTCCACTGGATAGTCACTCGTAGTTAATGTTTTTGAGTAACTGATATAATCGAATTCAAACATATTTGTAACCCCTCCTCCCAATAAAAAAGTGAAAGGGTTTTCAGAATTTTCCATCACCACATTAATAAATTCAACCACTCGCAAGTTTTCTGTTGAAATATTCATACTACTAATTTCTTGAGCTATCTGAAGATAAAACCCGCCCCCCAAACTATCTAAAGCCCACAGATATCCGCCAACAGATAGGACTATCATTACTAACGCTACGCGCAACACAAAAAATGACAACTTTTGTTTTCTCAACAATATATAACCAAAAATAGCCAAGACAACCCCAATCGATAAGAGAGTGCTACGTTGGAAATAACGAAAATACTCAAACAACAAAAATGGAACAATCAATAGCGCGAACCCATAACGCTTATTAATCAAACAATACACGCTCAAAACAAGCACTACTATATTAATGGGGAAAGCAGGTCTCATTGTGATAAGCAAACTGCCCCAAATCGCAAATCGCATAGAAAAAAGAAGAAAAACAGAACTAAGCATCTTGCCCAAGCATAAACAAATAAGTGTATGCATCATCCTATTTACATCAACAGCCTCTACTTCCTCTAGGTTATAAAAAACCAAGAATCCCAACATGAAACATGAATAAGCTACAACATAGCGAAGCGAATATTCTGACACCAAAGCCACATCATCGTTACGCAAAAAAAGCCACATAGATAAACCGAAAAATACCATATAACAGAAATACAGCACCAACGGATAATACAGCCTAACCCTTCTCTTCTTAGCTACGATCGATACAAAAAAAACAAGAAAAACCATGTATAAAAGATGAAAAACACTTAGCCCTATCAACTTCAAATTCAGAATAGAATAAAACTTATCTTGGGAAAAACCGTAGAGCAATCGGGGGGCACTATCAAACAATACGAACATAAAAAAAACACAACCAAGGCAATAGTTATATCTCTTAGTCATAAAAAACAACACTGTCACACCTATCAACACACTAAAGACAACCTGCATAGCCAATTGATTCTCGTACAGAAAATCAATAATAAAGGCACATACTGCATAAAACAAAATAATTGGCAAAGAAGACCAGTTCGGATGGACGACTGAATTAGCATGCTTTTTCATTTAACGATTAAGGACCCAGTTTTTCAAATAACGACTAAAGCGTACGGTGTTTTCATGCTCTATTAAACAATCAATTTCCTTATCTTCACCATAGTAATCCATAGCGAATTCAGTTAGAAAATATTTGCTAATATGCGGATTTATCGCATAACGTGGATATATCCCAAAATTCTCGCCCTTTAGATTCAGCTGCAATATAGGTTTATCCATAAGAGCAGCTTCCAAAGCAAAAGTGGTGTAAGTATTAACAACCAAAACCGATTTTTTAAGCAAAAGATATCTAAAACGATGGTAGTCGTCATCTAGCATGTCGAGCGAACTAGAGTCATTAGAATACATGCCAATTATGACATTTTTTCTGCCAGCAAAACAATCGTAATCACCGAGGACTCCATTTGGTTTCGGCTTGATATATAGCGTACGACTGCTATTTTCCACATAATTTATCAAGTTTTCGATGAACGCCAATTCTCCCAAATGCTCCTCCTTATTTCTGGAGGAAATGGAAACCGGGTATAAAATCATATCCTTGCCTTCTAACTTGATCAGTTCTCGCCGATAACTATCCTTCTTGATTTCTGCAAAAATATCACTATCGCTCTCACCTCCTAGATTATAGATGTAACTAAATTTAAGTGGTCTAATAAAAGAAGTTCTTTTATAACACTGATATTTTTTACTATCTTCTTTAAGAGCGTTATTCCAGGTCAAGAAAATGTTTGGCTGACACAGGTGGGGGACTTTTACCGGATGATCCCAGCTTTCCATGATTTTGATATGGCTTATTTTTTTACTAGCAATTAAATATGGTTTTTCCACTAATGAAAAACTAATTAATTTTTTTGTCCTAATCCTATGGCCTGCAAATAAATTAAAAAAAATAAAATAGAATTTATTTATATTTTCTCTATCAATTTTAAATGGTGAAAACTTATTACATTGCACCAGTATCCTTCGTGTTTGACGACGCATAATATGATTATACATAGGAGAAAAACTGGAAGCCACGCATAAAACCACAATCAAGCGATGCAAAACGTATAATAGTCTACTGTCAATATCTTCGATACTAATAACATTCGAGGGCTCCAAACCTAAGTAGCTTGATGCGTGTTTTTTATACTTTTCTTTAGTATATATATGAACTGCAATACCATCGCCCTTATATTTATCAACAACAGGCTTAGAAGAATATAATGCAAAAATCTCGTCACACCAGATTGATACCCCCGAATTACGCATCCCTTACCATCCTCTCTACAACTAACCAGTCATCCGACGTATCAATATCAAAACTATCTGACAACTTCATCTTATAAGCCAATATTTTACCCCCAAATATATATTCTTGCAGGCTCGCGGTTCGAGTGATATAAATCGCAGCGCCATTACGAGCAAAGTAAGTTGGTTTTTCTTGCCTACGTAAAGTGAGACCATCCTGTTCGAGATAGTTGGATAAATAACCTTCGGATATATCCATCAATGACCCTGGTGTCATATTGTGTGGCACTTCAACAACACTGACCAAACTATTCGCTTTGGGGTCCTTCAGAAATAGATCAACAGCCTCATTAATATGCTGACTCGTACGCAAAGGAGATGTAGGTTGTAACGTTACTACTGCCTCAAAATACCCACTTACACTATTCAACGCGTGTTGCAGCACCGGCAAGGTCGGAGCCAGATCCCCAGAAAGACTTGCAGGCCTTTTGATCACTTCAGCACCATATTCTCGCGCTGTCACAGCAATTTCCTCCGAATCAGTAGATACGATGACACGGTCCAATTTTGAAGCCAATGCGGCCTCTATCGTATAAGCTATCAGGGGTCTTCCGTTAAGTTCCTTAATGTTTTTCCATGGAATACCTTTTGACCCGCCTCGTGCGGGGATAATACCTAGAAATTTCATTAATATTTACGCTCAAATCCAGTACAAAGTGAAAGAATAACCGTTTATTAGTTTACAGCTTAACTAATAGGTAATTGTTTTCTGAATAGGTGAATCCACGGTTGTCAGGATTTTAGCTAATTCCACCCCAGCATTACCACTCCCATACATATCGGAGGATCCATACTTTCCGTGCTCCAGTTGGGCACAAATCCCTCCCAAAATTTCAGATGAATGGTATCCAGTGCTAATCACATTTTCTGCATGTAACCGTTGATTTTGGCGCGTTCCTATATTTACGACTGGTGTACCAATAAAAGCACCTTCCCTGACACCAGAACTGCTATTACCAACAAGACAAGCAGTACTATTCATTAAGTGGATATATATATTTGTAGGTAAATTTTTGAACAAGTGTAACCAATTAGGGTTATGTTTTTCCCTAAAAGTTCGTATACCTTTTGATATATCATCACTCCCCGCATCAGCATTTGGCCACAGCATAATGGTGGGTAACTTCAATTCGTCCAGGGCTTCCAACGTCTGCTCTATCTGCCAGCGATTGGATCCGAACTCTGTAGTTACCGGGTGCTGCGATACAAGTAAATATGGCTTACTAAGATCAAAACCTGTTGCCCCTACCCCTAAAAATTGTTCAAAAACCCCATTAAGTTCGCGAACTGAGTCTTTTTTCAGCTCCTCAGCAACTAAATCGATTCGTGGGCAGCCTACATTAAAAACCAGTTTTGGATCTTCTCCCATACTAATAATTCGCTGGCGAGCATCTTCATTGGCAGGAAAATGGACGTGGGCGAATTTGGTTATGGCATGCCGAATACTCTCATCAATAGTTCCTGTAACCTCGCCACCCATAGTATGAACAACTCTTATATTCATGTAAGCTGCCGCTATGGTCGCAGCCATCATTTCAAATCGGTCACCTACTATAATCACAAAATCTGGCTTTAGATTATCTAAGATCATCGCCATTTCAATCGTACCCAATCCAGTAGACTGAGCCATAGTTGTAGGATTTTCACCCTCAACTATATTATGGAAAATATAATCTGGTATAAATCCGTCGTTTCGTATTAAGGTTTCCACCCGCCCAAAGCGATCTAGTACAGCCGAGGCGCCGAGAACAACTTGCAATTGAAGTTTTGACTCTTCTTGTATAGCACTCATGGCAGCTTTAATACTACTGTAATTAGCGCGACTACCTACAAACACACAAACTTTTCTCATTTCTACCCCATACCCACTGTCATTAATAGCATTCAATAAACTAACGCACCAAATTACAGGCCTCAAGAATATTCAAATTCATTCAATACTCTCAACATCTTTGGCTGTAAATATTTCATTTTTACTCATATCTCTACAAATTCGCTTACCTATCAAGCTTTTATACTTGCTTGCAGAAATACCATCACCCGGTTTTTTGTATGCGAACATCGACTCAGAAAGAATCGAACCTTTTGAAAGATTCATCGCACAAACGATACTTTTTTCAAAAATCCGCTTCATCTGAAAGAGAGCTACAACCACCTCATCTTTATCAACAGGATTGGCAAAAGCCCGCTCTAGGCTACGAATTTCTTCAACCAGATTTGCAAATTCCTCTGGTTCAGTAGAATTTTTCGCATCACTCCCATACATTTTTCGAGACAATGTAAAATGTTTTTCAATCAAAACAGCACCTAGTGTCACTGCTGCTAGCGGAATGCAATTCCCCATCGTATGATCAGAGTAACCTATTGGAACACCATAACGTTCCTGCATTTCTCGAATCACATTAAGGCCCGCCTTCTCTGGCGGGCAGGGATATTCAGACGTACACTGCAGGACTACTAAGTCAACACATCCATTATCTTTCAACGTTTCGACGGCGAGATCAAGCTCCGTCCAAGAGCTCATACCACTCGACAAGATGATTCGCTTCCCTGTTCTTGCCGCCTTTACCAACAAAGGTAAGTTAGTGACTTCACCCGATGGTATTTTGTAAGCTAATACTCCCACTTCCTCAAGAAAGTCTATCGCCTCAAGTGAAAAAGGGGAAGAGATAAAATCAACGCGGCATTCATCTTCAGAAAAACGCTTTAATTCCTTATATTGCTCTAACGTAAATGCTGTACGCTCAAAATACTCCTTCCGTGTTTCATCCTTAAAATAAGGTGGATTAGGTGCTGAAGGTAAACTCTCATGCTCAAACAGATGCGTTTGAAATTTCACACAATCCACTCCTGTTAGCGCCGCGATCTTGATAAATTGCTTCGCCAACCCCACAGACCCTTCATGGGTGTTTCCGATTTCCGATATTATATATGTCTTACTCATACTAATGCCCTATGGTGCAGGAGGCTTTTCACCCCGGCGATGTTAAGAATATAAACAGCCAGTAAAATGGAGATAAAGGTTGCACTTTGAATACCTAATCGTACTAAATTGTTATCTGAACTCACACCATAAAATAAAAGATTTGTTAGTGCCAACATACAGAACAATAACGCCATGGCTTGTTTATTGTATTTGAGTCTAAATGTCTTAACGGTCAACCACTCTAGAGCCAGCCAATTAAATGCAAAACTGATAACCGTTGTCACCGCAGCACCTTTGATACCATAGATCGGGATTAGAACTAAGTTTAATACTACGTTAAGCACGCCACTAGTTACTGTGGCGATAGGAAGATATTTAGTGTTTTTTGAAAAATAAAACGTATTAATAGGAAAAATATAGATCCCGCGAAACACATAAGCCATAGCCAAAATTGGAATCAGCTGACTGGCCTCATGGTATTGCGTCGGAGTCATTATATAAACGACATACTCGCCAAAGTTGCATAAAGCAAAATACCCTAATCCCAAAGCGATAAACCAGGGCCCCGAGACTTGAAGTACAAATGTTTGCCCCTCCTTAATAGTTTGTTTACTAGCACGCATAAATAAAGGGCTTAATGCCCCCGCAAAGGAATTCACCACCGTTTTATATAGGGATGCAAATCTGTCAGCAATGGCATAAATGCCTATCGCTGCTATTGCAACGTGCTTATCAAGTATTAGCTTGTCAGAATACATAAACAAATAGCCACCAATTGCATGAGGGATTACAGGTATCCCAAATTTTAAATTTGAAAAAAACATAGAAGCACTATAGGCAAAGACAAAACTTTTTCTAAGATGAAGTATGTGCAAAACATATGCAACCACCAGCGTTATCAACGAACCCACTAGCGAGCCAAGCATGCCTAAACCCACGCCGACAACCAAATACAGAGTAGAGGCCACTCCAACAATGGAGGAAAACGTTGATATATAAAGAAGAGGTCGGCCTTTCTCCTGAACTTTAAAGAAAGCTGTTGTTACCCCGAGGGGCAACGAAAAAAAGACATTTAGCATCGCAATAAAAATATAAGGATAAAACACCAATTCCGTTTTGAACATCACTCCAATTATCGCTTCCCCACATATACATAACACAAAAAGAACCACAAGAGATATTGCCGTTATACTGTAAAACAAAGTTGAAAAATATATTTTTTTGTTGGCATCATCATAATCAAAAAAGAACCTGCTAACTCCTGAATAAAGCTGAAAAGTAGCGGCTATGGATAGTGTTGATATAAAAGTTGAAATTAGAGCGAGAGTGCCATAATCATCTGGAGTTAGATAACGGGTAAGTACTGGCAAGGTAAAAAAGCCCAGCGCCACCGGAAATAAGCCAATTATCGTATAAAATAGTGAGTTTGAAAAGAGTTTAGATGTAGACATTAATCCACGCCTCCATCCGCTGTTACTATCACACTATAAATACGCTCACCAGCCATTCCATCAAAGGGTGCTAATTCCCTTCTATCTTCTAGCATTAAAGGCCCAGCACTATTAAGATTTTCAATCACGTTATCCAAGTCGGAGTTAAATGCCGCCTTATTTTCAAACACACTACACGATCTAAATTTTGACAAATCAAACCCCAAACCATAGTAGTCAAGAAAGATAGGCTTAACCTGGCATAAAATAGCCCAAGATATAGTAGATTCGAATGCCGAAATGAACAAATCACCGGAGGGTATTGTTTCGCTCAACCGCTCCTCTCTTAATAATTTGACACAGGGATACTCCGCTTCCAAATAAAGATAATCATTAAGCAACATTTTCGGATGCAATGAAACCAACACTTTAAAAGCCTCATTATTTGTTAGACAAGCAATAATAAATCTTACCTCTTGATCCGCCTGCTTTCGATCAAATATATGGTGCTCGAAAAATTGCGGCAATGCCACAATAGCCAACATGCAATCTCCTTCTATTTCACTAAAGTACTTAGCCAGCAAGCTACTCTTTTGTTCACTGCGCATCTCATATTTTGCATAGAGACTGTCGAGACTAAACTGGCCCACGATTTCAACATTAGAGCTCTCCCCTCCCTCATTAACATGATCCAATAGATGCTTTTCACTAATCATCAAATACTTATCAGCATGGCTCGCACCACATAACCACGGCTTTTCTGGCATAACCTTAAAATAGAGAAGCCACGCAGTGACATACCATGGATAAAACACGACGTTTTTACCACAAACTGTCCGTCCTAGATTCTTCAAGAATAGGGTGAAAACAAAATTCAGGGGGTGTATACCAGAGAAATTGACACCTTGTCTGTAGGACTTATATAAAAATTCAGCGCTTGAAGTGGCTACCTGTAAATCGATCACCGTTCTTTGTTTTAATTTCATCCATTGAATAGCAAAAGCCACTTTACCCAAGGTACGATCGCCATATACAACGAGAGCATCGGGTTGCTCCTCAAAAAATACGCTAGTCACGGCAACTTTGTTCTGAAGACATAACTTAGGAAATTCAAAAAAAACAACTATGCTCCATAGCAGCTCACGAACCTGGACAGGGATGAGCTTTTTCCACCATACAAAGCGGAGCTGGTCGCCGCTATCCAAGGGAGCACTCTCTTGATTTTTTTTGACATTTCTTCCGCCTTCGCTCTCTTCCACATAATATCTAATAGAATTCACAGCGAGATTATCTGCTATTGAGTGATCATGTTTCTCATCCAAGATAAAAAAGCAATCAACGCCTTTTGCTTTAAGAAATTGAACTAGCGGAATATACTCGGAAAAGGGCGTTTTATTTGTTGAGCCACATGCAAAAGCTACTTTCATAAAACAGTTATAATCCGTTGACTACATTTAGTGGTTCCATACCTTCTATCACTCTCAACGCATTAGCCGCCGCTTTGCTTCTCATTTCAAAGTAAGCTTTATCTGAGTAATAAGCGGTATGAGGGTTTAACACAAAACGTCCGTCAAGCCATACTTCACGCTTGCGCCATGCGTCGATAAGAATTGATTTTTTCGGTGGCTCCTCAGGAATCACATCCACAGCCACATTAGCTAGATACCCAGATTTTAATGGGCCATAAAAAACATCAATATCGGAAATCAATTGTCCTCGCGCTGTATTGACAAGAGACGAACCTGATTTCATTTTCTTGATAAAACTCTCGTTTATCATGCATCTAGTTTCTGCACTCAACGGACAATTTATTGAGACTATATCGCTGGCACACAATAAGTCATCCTGAGTTTCAAAACGCGAAGAACCTAGCATTTTTTCGTATCCACTTGGTTTATATGGGTCATAAAATGAGATCTTCATCCCCAGAGCCTTAGCTTTTAGAAGAACACTACTACCGATACGCCCTGCTCCAATAACACCCAGCATATAATCAGAGGTTCGTTTCAGCGATGCTAGTGTATTCTCTTGCCACGTAACCTGATAATCTCTGCACTGAGAATCATAACGAGTGACCCCCCTTGCAATATTCATAATCATAGCAATCGCCGTATCACTAACCTCCTCAGTTCCATAATCTGGGGTATTGGCCACATAGATATTCCTATTCTTTGTGGCTTCTAGGTCAATCGAATCAAAACCAACCCCATACCTTATTACAGCCTTAAGTTTTGGCAATTTATTAAGGTAATCCTGGTTAATACACTCATGCCAAACAAGTAGTATTTCAATATCTTCATGCAACTGGTCGGAAAGCAAACTTCCAAGTACTTCCTTCTCAATATATGGATCATCGATGTAATCTGTGATAAAAACTTTTGACATTATTTTACCTATTTTGTATTCCGATATATTTCATTAAAAAAAACCGTCTGAATGGAAACAGTTCATGAACAAAGAAAAGTATGAAAGTAATTAGGAGTGCCAAGGCAAAGGTACTCATATAAGTCAGCTCAAACCAGAGCAAATACCTTCGACCCAATTCAACTGCAACAATACAAAAAGCATAGTGCCATAGATAGATAAACAGTGCTTTTTTTCCAATCAAGCCAATAACATTCTCTTTGTGATTTTTTCCAGATATGAATTTATAAAAAAACATCGATATCGAGATGTTTAGCGCAACAAAACCCAGGCTATAACCAACATACAGTGATAAATCATCATAAAGACCCACTTGAAAATCATTCACTACTAATACAATGCCTATTAAAAACAACAGGATCGCCTGTTTTAATGTGAAGCTTTTAAACCCTGCATAATTGGTTGTTAAAATACCTAGATAGAAATATAAAAAATACTCAGCACCTCGGAATATTGGTTTATAGCCAAAGGACCTCAGCCACTGCAAACTCCCCATATCCCTAAGCATTGTCGCTATAACAGCCATCGGTACAATCCAATAGAGATGCTTCACATTCACATTGATAAAATATGTGACAACAAAAAATATCGTCAACACCTCAATATACCAAAGATGATTATAGGGAGATGAAAATATAAGAAGAAACTGCCTAGCAGAAGAACCAAATAGAAAAAGATACGTTATAGAGCTCAGAAGAAAAATACCCATAAAGAACTTGCATTTCTCAATCATAAGCACTTTATTAAATTTTTTTGAATTCAATAAATAGCCTGAGATATAAAAGAAAATAGGCATATGAAATAGGTATATACAGCCTCTTAAATTCAATTCCTGTTCACCTAACAGGATTGGCATATATGCACCAGGGAGCAGATGCCCCCAAACAACGAACATTATCAAAACCCCTTTCGCAAAATTAATATTATTATTAATTGCCATACGGGGTTAGGTTCTCATCAAACCCATGTTCTTTCAGCCAGTATTCTATCACGGGTATTTGCCAACGAGCGTCAATATCAAAACCAAATTCCTTCTTGATGTAACCTTGTTTTTTCCCTAACCACTGAAACGGCAACGCGCCATGTTCAATGTCCTCCAAACACCCAGGTCTTATGACCTGCACTCCAAAATCAGCAAAATAACAATCCCCCATAGCATCACGATCAAAAGTATTGGTAATACCCATCGCGCTAAGATCAAGCATCGGTTTTGTCTCACCATTATCAGACACAACCCGAGCTCTTAGTGGAGAAAACATATTATATTTGCTGATCGAGATTACTGAATCCAATGAGCTATTCTTCTCCAGAATATCAACAGCATCCTTCCAGTATTCAGGAAGGATGTCAGGGCTGTTGGCAAACATCAGAAAAATATATTTGATTTCTGCATTTTCCGCCTTAATTATCTCATAAGCATGCCTAAACACATCTTCTGTAGGAGTTTCAGATCTAGCAAGGTTACTAGGACGGTCAATAATCCTTGCTCCATATTTTCTCGCGACAGATACAATATCCGGAGAATCTGTTGAAACGTATATTTTATCCACCAATTCTGAATGCATAGCAGCCAGCAGTGGATACTCGACTAAAGGCCTGCCTAGAACTTCCATATAGTTCTTTCCCGGCACACCTCCACTATTGTGTTTACCTATCAGTAATACGACATTCATATATGCCTATCCTCTATAATACCGTTAAATACCGGGTAGCATGAGTTTTCACCGTACCCCCAATCAGCGAAATAGCATGTAATCCGCGGGTCATTCACTGCATCTAAATGTCCAACGGCGTCATCAACAAATATACCTGTGACATATTTGGAATTTTGATCCATAACATGCTTAATTATCTTACCCTTATCTCCAAACTCTCTATATGCCTGCTTATCGAAAACATCCGACAAACGGATATTGTGCTCCTGCAGAATCAAATTTACCGATTTCTTATCTTTGGTCGTTACTATATACACGTCGTCAAGATTTCTTCCTATAAGACCTTTTCCAAAGCCTGTAAGGGGATTCAACTTTAACCAAGCAGTTTTATCCACTTGCCCCAACTCCCTTGCTCGGAAAAACAAGGTCTCAAATCGCTCTTTTTCTTTTTCGGAAACGTTGTTTTCTAACGTCAAAAAAGATGCCAATATAGACTCGGAATCATCTTGAAATTCATTAACTTCAAAAGCTCGAAGTAAGAGCATGTACTGATATACAGGCCGAACATTACCTCTATACTTAACGAACAGCCCCCTCAGGTTCCCCTCATCAGTTGGAAGCTTTGCAAAACCAAAATATGCCTGCTTCGCCACCAAATAACACTCGTCAATGCTATCAGCTATTACACCATCAAAGTCTAAAAAAACTGCATTCATTTTTTGTCCAACGCATATTTAACAAGATCTAGGACACGAGAGCTATAGCCCCACTCATTGTCATACCAAAGCACTATCTTTATCAGCCCATTTTGAGATTTAATCCATTGAGCATCAAGCACAGCGCTGTTACTTTCTTTTTCATAGTCAAGCGAAACCAACGACTCGGTGTTTATTCGAACATATTTACTTGCCTCGATTTTTGAAGCCAAAAAAATACGCAATTGCTCTTCGGTCGGAATATCTTTCAACTTGAGTGTGATGTCGGATGACGCAACAATATCCGTTGGAATACGATAAGAAAAAGACATCACCTTACCAGCCAAGCCTGGCAGCACTTTTTCTACCGCAGTCATAGCCGTCGTATTTTTAGGGATAAGACTATCAGTGCTCGCCCGACCCAAAGCATAATCTTTCCAAACAACACCCGGACGACTTTGTGAAATTGCCGACCCATCAGTTAAATTTTGGTATGATAGCCAGGGGTGTAATGTTGTTATAGAACCTGTTTCAATCCCATATTCTCCCTCAAGCCACTTCATTACATGAGCAATCGCATTCGCATCACAAATACTGTTTGAAATAACATTATCAGTTGAACTCAGTTCTTCCTCATTAACGCCCATAATAATTTCATTATCAACATGGTCTGAAGAGTGAGTAATTATTATTTTTTTTACCTGCGAGCCTTGTATCAATTCCTTTGCAGATATCACATTATCGGTAATACCAGAGGCATCAATAATTGCATCAATACCTAGACTATCCCAGTCAACATCAGCAATATTTTCTTCACTAAAATACCTTATTTTATGACCATCCATGATAATCGAGTCATTATCAACTCCGATCTCTCCATCATAAGTTCCATAAGTCGAGTCATATTTCAACAAATAGGCCATATTATCAATATATGGATTCACATCATTGATTGCGACTAATTCAAATTTCTTTTCTAAACTATTAATCTTAGCTATTGTGCGACCAATCCTGCCAAATCCATTAATTGCAATTCTTTTCATTTCAATACCTTTTCATTCATACTTTACACTTAAATAAACCCAAGCTTAACATTAACTTCGCTGTACATTAACGTACAAATAAAGCTCGCAGTAAATACCAGGAGAACAATACTCCCATTCCCCAGCCATCTGTAAACAGAAACTATCGCCCGCCCAAAAAAAACACCTACTCCGCCTTATTAATTAAATACCGAAAAACTACAATCAACATCGCAAACATCACACCTACAATCACGCCAACCATGACAATTAATGTACGCCTGGGCTTCGACTTCATTTCTGCAGCTCTTGCTGGGCTCAATGTTTTAAAGACATATTCTCTACTAATTTCTGCGAGCATAAGAGTTTTTGCTTGCTCCTCGATTAGCTGATAAAAGACAGTCCGCATTTCAGCAACTCTAGTGTTAGCTGCTTGATCCCTTAGATATTCCATACTATTCAAAGCTTCTTTTCTATCTTGGAGTTGTATATGTTCATTTATAGCTCGTATCAACAATTCAACCCATTTTTTTGCCACATGGGGTGAATAGTGCTCTACCGTGAGAGATATAAGTCCCGTACTTTTGTCTTCCTTGATATTAATTCTATTTTTGATTTTTTCGAAAAGCATCCAACTTGTTGGGTAACTCTCTCCATCACCCTTGAGCCAGCTTAAAGTTTTTTCATCAAAAAGGTCATTATTAATCAACAACTTATTGTCGTTCTTATCCCAACCCTTAACTGCAAATACTTCAACTTCAAGATCATTATTTTTTACAAAAGCTTCCAAAAAACCCCAGGTTTTCATTAATTCTATGGCTATAGCGGCCTTGTCTCCGCCCCCTCTCAAATTTATCCCCGCTAAAGACGCAAAACCTCCAAACTGCCCCCCTAACTTAGTTAAAGATGAAGAGCTTGACGCTGAAGCAGAGACCAATATTGCTGTCGCTTCATATTCGTCAGGTATCGAGCGGGCATAAATGATCGAAGCCACTGAAAACATCAACGTTATACTTAATATCAACCATTTCCCCTGCCACATCACCTGCCAAGACTCTCGCAAATCAATTTCATCTCGCGGTGTCTCGCAAGGTAATTGTTGATCCATTAAACTTTGTCGTAATTTTGATTCAGGCACGCTCTTCTTTCTCTCATCATTGGCTAGACACACCGATTTCAGACAATACACCGTTTAACGTAATGCTACCCTCTGGTTAAAACACCCCGACAGTATTCAACGCTGCCACTGTCGTCGCCAACTGAAACAATATCTGACTCACACCGCCCCAATACACCATCGGGCTCGCAGAATAGATATCATACGGTACAACAACTGTATCACCCGGCCCCACCTCAGTATTACGCCTCACAAACCAACCATTTTTAACCGCAGCCACTTGTCCATTCGCTCTAATTACGTAAATACGACTATCGTCAGCACGAGAAGAATAACCTCCACTAATAGCTATATAATCAAACACATCACTATTTTTGTCATGGAGGTGGGAGGTAGGGAACTGTATCTCACCTAACACAGACACTTCCAGGTTTTTCGGAGGAATAAAAAGTTGATCTTTATCTTTTAGCTCAACATTCAATATAACCGACGTCCGTGTATCTTCGTTATGTTCCAAAATTCTGGGTAAATCAATTACCAAACGCCCCATCGCTTTAGCATCCGCTAATTGTGACAAAAGCGTTCCGCCTAAAACCTCTGATGGATTTTTCTCAGATGCACCCTGAGCAGCTTCAAGCTTAAACTCCGCAACATCACGTTCGAGCTGTCGCTTAAAACTTTGGAGCTGCTCCTGCTCCCGCCTCTTTAAGCTATCTCTTAAAAAAATTGCTGCATGAGGCTCTGCATACTCAGTCAAACCACCAGCCCTTGACACTAATTTCGAAAGCGTATCACCTTTATAAATAGGATATACCCCAGGAAAGTTCACCTCTCCATTAATAGAAACGGTCTCCCTCTCATTCCAATTAGGAATGCGTTTGATATAAAGCTGGTCCCTAGACACAAGCTGAGTATTCATTCCATCGGCTTCAACGGTCAGGTCTAATGCTAGACGTTCAAATACCTGGAATTGATTTTCATCTATTTTTAATCGCGTAACTTCTGCGCCTAAACCAAACGCTTGCTCTTTAAAACCTCCCGCAAAATCAATCAAGTCCCGGACAGTCATTGCAGGCACCAACGGATAAATACCAGGGGATGTTACATAACCTGATACATTCACAATTTTAAGCTCACTTTCCTTATCAGCCTGCTGTCGCAGTTGAGACACAATACCCTCTAGTGCAATGGCTCTATTTTGTTGCATGTGAAAAATAATCAACTCGTCCTTTGACGAAACTAAACGATTTAATGATTCATCCGCCAAAGAAATAAACTCAACACTTAACTTCCCATTCTGAGATTCTTTATGAATCAAAGCCGCCTTATTCAGATCAGTTTCCGGTTTAAATAAACGAGCCGCCTGCAGCAACCCCCTCAACGTCATACCTTTGTAGACGGGGTATTCACCGGGAATATAGACATTGCCAGTGACTCTCGCAGTATTCGCATAGTTCCCCTGCTTCGCTTGAAATTCAAGTTGAGTATTGATCGCGCCAATCACGTCAGTACGCTGACCACTGAGATCAAAAATCCAGAGCGTATCCCTTGCCTTTAACTCCACATTTCCAGCTGATCGCGGCTTTTGTATAGCTCGACCTAAGTTAACTTTAATAATTTCGATATCGCGATTAGGTTGTTTTTCTCGCTTAATAATCGCGTAGTCTAAATCTGGATTTGGTAACAGACTATGTATCGAAGGCAACAAATCTGAAACACGCAACCCTTTCTTCCATGCAAAACTACCCGGGCGTTTTACATGCCCTTTGAGAACAACTGTATTTTCTACTGTATCTAGCACCGAATAAACTTGAATAACGTCGGCATCCCTTACTTTTGCATTTGTGCCACTCAACTTTGTTAAATCTACATTCAGGATAGTACGGATGCCTTTATCACCAATGCGCTCGATTCGCGATGCAGCAGGGTAAGCCGTGGGCAAAAAACCACCAGCCAATTGTACAAGATCATCCACGGTATTACTTGGTTCTTGGGATTCGTTAGCATGAGCTTTCAGCTCATAAATCGCAGGACGCTTCACCTCACCGGTAACACCCACCGTTTGTCCTATTGGTGGTACAAATATGACATCACCAGGAAGTAGGCGTTGATCTTTGCTAGTATCCCCCCTTAACAACAAGTCGTATAAGTCAAATTTTCCCACTAGCTTGCCTTGACGCTTTAACTGAATATGGCGTAATGACCCTACTTTAGTGATACCTCCGCTAGAAAACAAAGCGTTAGTCATCGTGGATAGTGCGCTAACAGTATAAGAGCCCGGGCGATAAGCCTCGCCCAACACAAAAATACGAATAGAGCGCAACGCTCCCATGGTAACGGTCGCCTTAACGCCTATCATTTGCTGGGCGATGGAGTTTTTAACATGAATCTTTAACTCACTGAACATCATGCCTGAGACGTTCATCGGGCCAAGCTGCGGAAAAGCGATAACTCCTTCCCGATTGACACTTAACTCGTGAGTTGCATTGTCCTTACCATACAGTTGAACAATAATACTGTCCCCGGGGCCAACTACGTAGTCAGAAGAAACAGGGATATCGGTCGCAGGAGCAAACGTTGTTGGTGTACCTGCAAACAAGTCATAACCATACTGCTTGAGCGGTTGAGGAGCTTGCTCAGTTTTCTCTTCGACAATAACTGTTTGGCTATTTGCATTATCTTGAATGTCAGCCTCTTTTACATCAACAGCCTTTCTGGGCTTAACCGTTTCAATTGTTTCTACGGGAACCGCAGTAGTTTTACCAGTTACACCGCCCGGATCCACACCAAACTGCTTTGCCAAACGATTCCTTTCGGCAACCGGCATCTGCTTAAACATTTCAATTTGTTGAGGAGTTGGGGAAATAGCGTTCGCCGCAAGCGAATGCCCAAACAAGACAAAAAGGAAACAAACAAACAGCCGCTTTGGCACGGCCACCCTGAATAGGGTATTCAGTAGTTGGGTTGTCATATTACGTGTTCAGCTTGGTCAAATGGAAATAAGGGTGACACCAATGAAGTGTCGCCACATGCCCATTGCCGTATCAGGCATTCCCCCAAAACATTGATGTTAAACTGCCGTCTTTGCGGTTTAGTTTTTATATCCATCGAATGTTTTATTTTGTAACTTTACGTAGCTGAGTATCGACCTGAAAACCAAATCACGCAAGTTTTTTTGCCTAGTTTTCAGATAGATACGCTGTTTAAGCATGAAACTTAACAAATTAGA
>MAAB01029009.1_pt1 | contig 33091 bp, 27 predicted proteins | sample 1115991 | NCBI WGS metagenome assembly MAAB01 (sample SAMN04961124, study PRJNA320927) | seawater metagenome | isolation source: sample BD02T18 sea water enriched with oil for 18 days | place: USA:Gulf of Mexico | collected 2013-07-27
AAACTTTTTTAACTTCTGTTTATTAATGAAGTTGAATGTGGCTCCCCAAACTGGGCTCGAACCAGTGACACATGGATTAACAGTCCATCGCTCTACCAACTGAGCTATTGGGGAATAAAACTTTGTAACTTCAATTTATAGTGAAGTTATTTGCTTTTCAAACAATGTCGAAAAGCCAATTAGTGATAGATGGTTATATAAGATGCGGTGTTAAAGCATATACTCTTATAAATATCACAAATTGTAAAATGTGGCTCCCCAAACTGGGCTCGAACCAGTGACACATGGATTAACAGTCCATCGCTCTACCAACTGAGCTATTGGGGAATCTCGCGTTAACCTCAGTGGCTAACGGGGCAGAATAATAAAGACCTGTGGCCTATGTGTCAACACAAAAATAATAAATTATTGAAATAAATATTGTTTGCTGAAGATGTGTTCAGAATAGATTATTTTACACCACTTTTAGTTGGTTTTTTGTACTTCGGGATAATGTGGCAATATTTTACCTTGAGAATGGGATAAATATTTAGTTATCCACTGTTCCTGTGGATAACTATGTGGGTTAAAGTGTAAGTTTACGTTAATAATACGGTTTGATTGGCGTGGCTATAAGTCAACAGAAAAGAGGTTTGTTTTTATTTTGTTTTATATCAATGACTTGTGCTTGCTTCTGCTTTATTTTAAAAAACAGGGTGATTTTTGACCATTTCATTTGATAGCTATACTAATACCAATCCGTATAAGAAAGTGATCGCTTAGCTAGAATTTAAAGGCATAGTAGGCAAGGCATTGATTGTAGGTAATGGTTATTCAGGAGCATATTCTCCTGAATGACCCTTAATAAAAAAATGCGCCTTGATTATGAATCGCTCAGACTTCCTGAAATGAGCCTCTTCAAGTGGAGCGGGTATAGTATTACGGCATTAAGTAAACATACTTTTTGATAAAGCGAGGTTATCTGATAAATCTACGCTAGGTAAAAGTTAGTTAATCTTTTACAATGTATCGCACCATATTATTTACCCAGACAGACCAAAAGAATCACAGATAATATTAAATGACCAAAACTAATACTGCACCACATAATAAAAAACGAGTTAATCTACTCGAAGATCCTGTTCCTAATACTTTAAAGCGTATGACCATTCCAATGATTTATGGCATGGTGCTGCTTATGACATTCAACTTAATAGATACATTTTTTGTTGGACTTCTCGGTACACAACCCCTAGCAGCCATTAGTTTTACATTCCCTGTTACCTTCACTGTACTGAGTTTAACTATTGGCTTGGGTATAGGAACCTCTGCAGTTATCGCTAAATACCTAGGGAAAAAAGACACAAAGTCTGCAAAAAATGCGGCAACAGCTGCATTGTATTTAGCTGCAATTATAGTCGCGTGTTTATCCTCAGTGGGGTATTTCATTACAGATCCTTTATTTAGCTTACTTGGTGCCCAGCCTTCTTTGTTGCCTTTAATTCATGAATATATGGATATTTGGTATATTGGAAGTGTTTGTTTAATTGGCCCTATGATAGGCAATGCCGTATTACGTGCCTCAGGGGATACTAAAACGCCAAGTATGATAATGGGGAGTGCCGGACTCATTAACGCCATACTTGATCCTATCTTTATTTTTGGTTTCGGCCCAATCCCTGCTATGGGAATACAAGGTGCGGCAATTGCCACCTTAATCTCTTGGGTGTTTGGTTTAGGCTTTGTGTTGTATATTTTAACTAAAAAACATGATCTTATTCATACAAGTATGCTGCCCATAAAAGAACTGGTTACTGCCTGTAAAGATATCTTAAAAATAGGCCTGCCTGCTGCAAGCGCAAATATGTTAACACCCTTTGCCGCAGCGATAATGACTGCAATAGTGGCCACCTATGGTGAATCAGCAGTGGCAGCCTTCGGCGTTGGCTCAAGGCTTGAATCAATAGCTTGTTTGATAGTGTTAGCCTTATCGATGACTTTACCTCCATTTATTAGCCAAAATTTTGGAGCAGGTCAATTACATCGTGTTGAAACTGCTTACAAGGTTGCTATAAAGTTTATTTTAGCTTGGCAGATAGTCATTTATATTATAATGGCGCTGTGTGCGCATTGGATCGCAAGTGTTTTTACTAAAGAGGCTGAAGTTGCTGATTTAATTAAATTGTTTATTTGGATTCTCCCGCTAGGGTATGGTTTGCAAGGCATTATCATATTAACTAACTCATCCTTTAATGCATTACATAAGCCTATGATTGCTTTGGGGTTAAGTGTCATACGATTATTTGTTTGTTATTTACCATTAGCCTATTTAGGCAGTTTAATTTATGGCTTAGTTGGTTTATTTGCAGGTGCTTTGCTTGGAAATGTTCTAATGGCTATGATTTCTTACCGACTATTTAGTAAAAAATTTACTCAAACTGAGTCGGTTTCAACGGAGCAAGTAGTATGAAAAAGTTAACTATTTGCTCTGATTACACCCCTAATGGTGATCAACCAACAGCTATAAAGCAACTATTAGAAGGGATTGAATCGGGTTTAGCCCATCAAACACTTTTAGGCGTAACAGGCTCGGGTAAAACCTTCACTATTGCCAACGTGATTGAAAAACTTAATCGACCTACCATGATGTTAGCACCGAATAAAACCTTAGCGGCGCAACTTTATGGTGAGATGAAGGAGTTTTTTCCAAATAATGCCGTTGAATACTTTGTTTCCTATTATGATTATTATCAGCCCGAAGCGTATGTGCCAACGACAGATACTTTCATAGAAAAAGATGCTTCAGTTAATGAGCATATCGAACAAATGCGTTTATCGGCTACCAAGGCACTATTAGAGCGAAGAGACGTTATTATTATTGCTTCTGTTTCCGCGATATATGGATTGGGCGATCCAGACTCCTATTTAAAGATGATGTTACATATCAGCCAGGGTGACATTATTAATCAGCGAGATATTTTACGTCGCCTCGCTGAGCTGCAATATACTCGAAATGATGTTGCTTTTGCGCGGGCTACTTATAGAGTTCGCGGTGACGTTATTGATATTTTTCCGGCTGAATCTGATCGCTTGGCTTTACGGATTGAGTTATTTGATGAAGAAATAGAACGGATAAGTCAATTTGACCCACTAACAGGACAAGTTGAAAGAACACTGCCTCGAGTAACTGTATATCCTAAAACACACTACGCTACGCCCAAAGAGAAAATCACAGCAGCCGTAGAGAAAATTAAAATTGAGCTTAAGCATAGGTCACAACAGCTCAAAGATAATAATAAGTTAGTCGAAGAGCAGCGTATTACTCAACGAACTCAATTTGATATTGAAATGATGACTGAACTTGGTTATTGCTCTGGTATAGAGAACTATTCTCGCTATTTGTCAGGGAGAGAAGAGGGGGGTGCACCACCGACACTTTTCGATTATTTACCCGCTGATGGCTTACTTATTATTGATGAATCTCATGTTACTGTGCCACAAATTGGCGCCATGTATAAAGGGGATAGATCGCGTAAAGAAAACCTAGTGGAATATGGATTTAGACTGCCATCTGCTTTAGATAATAGACCAATGAAGTTTGAAGAATTTGAAGCCATTTCTCCCCAAACTATTTATGTCTCTGCTACCCCAAGTAAATACGAACTAGAAAAGTCTGCTGGTGATATTGCCGAACAAGTGGTTAGACCTACAGGTTTACTTGACCCTGTTATCGAAGTTAGACCAGTCGAAACCCAAGTTGATGATTTATTATCAGAAATTAATAAACGTCTACCTTTAGATGAAAGGGTTCTAGCCACCACGTTAACTAAACGTATGGCAGAAGATTTAACGGACTATTTGCATGAACACGGCATCAAAGCGCGCTATTTGCATTCTGATGTTGATACGGTTGAGCGTGTAGAAATTATAAGAGACTTTAGACTAGGTAAATTTGACGTTTTAGTTGGTATTAACCTACTTCGTGAAGGCTTAGATATGCCTGAAGTATCTTTAGTAGCGATTTTAGATGCAGATAAAGAAGGTTTTTTACGCTCTGATCGTTCATTGATTCAAACCATTGGCCGAGCTGCCCGTAATATCAATGGTCGAGCGATATTGTATGGAGATAGGATAACAGGCTCTATGCGACGTGCTATTGATGAAACAGAACGACGTAGAGTAAAGCAACACCAATACAATTTAGACAACAATATCACTCCACAAGGAGTTGTTAGACGAATTACTGATGTTATGGGAGTAGGTAACTATAGTGATGCTAAGTCATTTGATAAAGTTGCTGAAGCTAATACAAATTACCATATTAATCAGCAAGCAGAAGAGCCTCTACTAACCACGGCACAAATTGATACTAAAATAATTGAGCTTGAAAAAGCAATGCAAGGTCATGCGCAAAATTTAGAATTTGAACAAGCTGCTTCTATCCGTGATAAAATCGCAAAATTACGAATACAGCAACTATCTACTTAAACGGAGTTGGTATAAGAGACAGTTAGCGTACTGAAATAGTTCCTAAAGTATTTGTTAAACAGAGATCCGATTAATTAAGCTCTTGTATTGAGTAGTGTCCGAGGATATTAGCGATCGCATCACTACTACAGTGGGGAAGGTGGCTAATCTCTTCTATTATTCGGTCTTGAATATCGACAGGAAACAATAATAGTCGCTCCATATAAAGGTGAGCCTGAGTTTCATTATTTGAATCAATCATCTGTTTCAAACGTCGTGCTTGATACTTCCAAGTCGCACTCATAAGACATCCTCAATTGTTCATTGAACATCCCTTAAGTTTAGGGCTAAAGCGGCTTAATGGTTATAAAATTTTTGTCTTAAAAGAAAATCAATGGAAGATAATAATCTATAGTCATATAAATTATTAAAAAACATTATGTTAATTGTTAAATAAAACATAATTAAATGGGTTTTTTTTATTATTTACCGCTGTGGGGGACATTTTTCGTGGTGATTTCCTTGTTTTAATTGTGTAATACTTCGTTGAAAATCTTCTTGAGCAATCTCTAATTTATCAGCTAAATTCGACTAAATATTGCTCATGGTAGTTTGACTCTGATTCAAAGATAGCTGCAATAACGTTACTAATAATAAGTACAATCAAAAATAGGTTAATGCTTTTTGCCACAACACTTACATTTGAGTGTCCTTCAAGTAAATTAGCTCTATAGGATTGTGCAACAGTCTTGGTTGTAATCGCAGTATCTAACTTTGATTCAGTCATAGTTTCACTTTTTTGAATTACTTCAGCGTTTATGATTCGTATGTGATTGGGTCAGTCGCATTATTCTCTTCAAAAGCTTCTAAGCGTTCTTGACACGCACCACATTTTCCACACGCTTTATCTCGACCGTTATAACAGGTCCAAGTATTACTGTAATCTAGACCCATCGCTATACCATCAGCAAGGATTGCTGTCTTATTCACGCTTAAATAAGGGCTAAATATTTCAACACTTTCATAATTTGCAATTTTACAAACATCACTCATTTTTTCGACGAATTCAGGTCGACAATCAGGATAAATAGCATGGTCACCAGAATGAGCACCATAATAAACTTGGTCTGCGCCAACTGATACTGCATAAGCAACGGCTAAAGAAAGTAAAATCATATTACGGTTAGGTACAATAGTTGACTTCATGTTTTCTGCTTCGTAGTGACCCTCAGGAATATCAATGTCGTCTGTTAGCGAAGAGCCAGCAAGTAATTGGTTTATTGCTGAAATATCAATTACCTTATGGTTAATATCTAACTCATTACACACAGTGCTAGCGCACTCCAACTCTTTTACATGGCGTTGACCATAGTTAAAGGATAAAGCAAATACTTCTTTTCCGTCTTTACGAGCACGGTTTAATACAGTGAAGGAATCCATGCCACCAGAATAAATAACAACAACTTTTTCAGCCATTTGAAAGCTCTCTTAATTGAACTAAGGTATAATAATAAACAACTGTTATTTTACTTGAAATAAGTAACAGGCAAAAGCAGAAAGTGAATACCACGCCTAATAAAATAAACCACAATGCAGAAGAGAAAACCATAACAGCCATGAAATATAAAATTAATGAACTTTTTGAAACAATTCAAGGAGAGGGATCCTTCACGGGGCAGCCGTCAATTTTCATTCGATTACAAGGTTGTCCAGTAGGATGTTCGTGGTGTGATACTAAACATACGTGGGATATTGAGCTTGATGATCAAGTTAGCCCTGAGGTTATGTTAACTAAAACAGCTGAGACCTCGCAATGGTCTAACTTCACTCCAGAAGATATAATTACGTTGGTTAAGGATAAAAATTTTCAAGCAAAACATATTGTTATTACCGGCGGCGAACCTTGCATGGTTGATCTGACGCCATTATGCGAATTATTCGAACAGCAAGGTTATAGCACGCAGATTGAAACATCTGGTACCTTTGAAATTATTACCACAGCAGAATGTTGGGTAACCGTTTCCCCTAAAATTAATATGCGCGGTGGCTATGAGGTTTTAGCGAGCGCTATGTCACGTGCTAATGAAATAAAGCACCCAATTGCTACTGAGCAACATGTAGATGATTTAAAAGCGCTATTGGCAAAGCATCAAGTTGACAATACCCCAATATATTTACAACCGATCAGCCAAAAGAAGCGAGCAACCGAGCTAGCGATAGAAACATGCATAGCTAATAACTGGCGCTTATCTGTCCAAGTTCACAAATATATTGGTATTGAATAAATAAAATTGGGGCGCTGAGCTAACCAGCAACAACTTTGGGTACACGTTTAGATACTCGAGTTAATAATTCATAACTAATGGTATCGCTATTTTGAGCAATGATATCAATACTCAAATTTTTGCCCCATAATTCAACAGTATCGCCGATTGTAATATGTTTTAAATCAGTAGTATCTATTGTGATCATATCCATTGATACTCGGCCAACAAGTGGGGCCAATGCACCTTTAATGAATACAGGCGTACCTGATTTAGCATTACGTGGATAGCCATCAGCATAACCAATAGCAACTGTCGCTAGTTGTGTTTCTCGTTGAGCTTGCCAAGTGTCGCCATAGCCAACAGATTCACCAACTTTTACAGTATGTAGAGCAATAATATTGGCTTGTAAGGTCATAACGGGAATGAGTGGTTGGCTTAATGGACTGTCACTACTAGGGGATACACCATAAAGTGCTAAGCCTAATCGGTTGTGATCGCCATGACTTGCTGGCCAATTTAAAATACCAGCTGAGTTAGCCATACTATACTTACAGTTATATTTTGAAACTAATGCTTTTAATTCAGCCAGTTGCTTGTCAGGTTGAGTACAATCAATTTGATCAGCTGTTGAAAAATGCGAACATAATACCAAGTTAGATCTCTGTTGAGCAGATAATTGTGACATGACGTTGTCAATTTGCTCAACTTGAAATCCTAATCGGTTCATCCCCGTATCAACTTTTAGCCAAATATCGCCAGAAAACTCAGGGGTAATCGATTTTAGCCATTTTATTTGATAGTCACTGTGTAACATTAAAGAAAAGTTATTTTCCAATGCTAATTTAAAGTCACTTGCTTTAAAAGGTCCTTCAAGAATTAATACTGTGTTGTTAATGCCATTACTTCGAAGCGCTATGGCTTCATCAATAAAAGCAACGGCAAAAAGATTAACTTTTGAGCTTAAGGCGTGAGCTACTTTGCTAGCATCATGGCCATAGGCATCTCCCTTGAGGACTGCAATGGTATTACTGTTGCTTGCGAGGTTATCAATATATTGATAGTTTTTAACTAGGGCGTCTAAGTCGATAACTGCTTGTGTAAGTCTGGAGGTATAATTCATGTAATATTTCTACTGATTTACTGACAAATAATGGCGGAAAATAAAATTAATGCGATGAAATAAAGGTCGTTAATTTTGCTATTTATTATAAGTTATCAGTGTACCATGATAATTATTATCCACTTTAGCTTAATCGTTAATTTTATGGTTAAGCGACGAGAATTATTAAATCAACTAATTATAACGAGAGAACTCCATGAACACGCAAGCAAAGTTAGTTAATGAGCTTAACAATATAACTACAGAAGGACAAAACCCTAATACGCTAGATATAGATTTGCTTGATTCTCTTGGTGTACTTAAAAAAATAAACACAGAAGATCAAAAGGTTGCTGCTATTGTTGGCTCACTATTACCTGAAATATCGCAAGGGGTTGATCTTATTGTTGATGCTTTTGCTTGTGGAGGTCGATTAATATACATAGGTGCAGGGACGAGTGGCCGATTAGGCGTACTCGATGCTGTTGAGTGTCCGCCTACTTTTAGTGTGTCGAGTGAGCAAGTTATTGGCATTCTTGCAGGCGGCGCTGGCGCTATGTATAAGGCAGTTGAAGGTGCTGAAGATAATAAACAATTGGCAATTGACGATTTAAAAGCAGTTAACTTATCTAGCCAAGATGTTTTAGTGGGTATAGCTGCCAGTGGTCGAACGCCGTATGTGTTATCGGCAATGGCTTTTGCTAGTGAGCAAGGGGCTAAAGTGATAGGTATTAGTTGTAGCGCTAATAGCAGTTATGCACAAAATAGTGATGTTAATATTTGCGCGGTAGTTGGCGCAGAAGCATTAACTGGCTCTACTCGAATGAAATCAGGGACGGCTCAAAAACTCATTTTAAATATGCTTAGTACTGCCAGCATGATCCGTAGTGGCAAAAGTTATCAAAACCTAATGATCGATGTTAATGCCAGTAATGAAAAGCTTTACGCACGTGCTGTACGTATTGTGATGCAGGCAACAGAATGTGACTTTGAAACAGCAGAAATGGCACTCGCCCAAGCAAATAATCAAACAAAACTCGCCAGTTTAATGGTATTAACGGGCCTAGACAGTACTCAAGCTAAAGCTGCGTTAACCACTAATAAAGGCTTTTTACGCAAAGCGGTAGAGCAACAAGGCTGTTAATGTAACGTCTATGAAATTAGTTATTTTTATCAAAGTCATCATCCTATTCTTTAGCTTGCCTGCTAATGCGAGCGTCAGTGTAGAAAACAATATAATTGTTGGCGCAGAGCAAGTTGAGCAATATCTACCACAGCTAAAAGGAAAAAAAGTCGCGTTAGTGGTCAATCAAACTTCTAACGTATTTGATGAACATTTAGTGGACGTTTTGTTGAACAAAGATATAGATATTAAGATGATCTTTGCACCCGAGCATGGCTTTCGAGGAAATCGTGATGCGGGTGAAAAATTTGATTCAAGTATTGATACTCAAACGGGAATAGCGCTCGTTTCTCTCTATGGTAAAAACCGTAAACCATCCATAAGTACGATGAAAAATCTTGATGTTATCATTTTTGATATTCAAGACGTTGGCGTCCGTTTTTACACTTACATCAGTACTATGCATTATATGATGGAAGCCGCGGCTGATGCGGGGGTTGAATTCATGGTGTTAGATAGACCTAACCCTAATGGTGCCTTTGTCGATGGCCCGATACTTGAAAAAGAGTTTCGTTCATTCGTTGGCATGCATCCAATCCCTTTATTACACGGAATGACTGTTGCTGAGCTTGCGCTAATGATTAAAGGAGAAGGGTGGTTAACAAGTGAAAAAGAACTTTCTCTTACCGTGTATAAAGTACAAGGTTATCAAAGAAATTACGTCTATAGTTTGCCAATAAAACCAAGTCCCAACTTGCCTAATGCGCATTCAATTGCTTTATATCCCTCATTAGCATTTTTTGAAGCAACACCCGTTAGCATTGGTCGGGGAACGCCTTTTCCGTTTCAGGTGCTCGGTCATGATAATATAAATATTGGAGATTTTAACTTTACCCCTGTTTCAACGCCAGGAGCGGCAAGTAAGCCTAAATTCATGAATATACAGTTGCAAGGAGAAGATCTTCGTCAGGTTCTAAGTCATGGCTTAGATTTACGTTTTATTCTGAGCTGGTATAAAGCGTTTTCAGAGCGAGATGTTACTTTCTTTAATAGTCCAAAATTTATGGATAAATTGGCAGGTACGGATAAATTAAGAAAAGCCATCATCGCAGGACAAAGTGCAGAGCAGATTAGATTAAGTTGGCGAGCGGGAATTATTGATTTTAAGCAAAAACGCAAACCGTATCTGTTATACCACTAATACTTAAATGATCGATATTAGTGGCTATTCAGTTAGTCCATTGATATGGATCACGGGTTAAGCCGCTGTTTTGTTATTACCAGTATTTTTTGCCTTATACAGGGCTCTATTTGCACGGGCAATTAAATCATTAAGATCTTCATCGTGCATTTGTGCAACACCAGAACTACAGGATATTTTAATATCATTTGGCCAAGTAGTTTCCTGTATTGTTAATCTGATTTTATCAGCAACATCAACTGCTTGAGATAATTTTGTGTCAGGACATACTAATAAAAATTCTTCCGCGTTCCATCGGACTACCGTATCACTAGAGCGGCAAGTATTATCAACCTCATTGACAAACTGTTGTAAAATTTCATCTGCTATTTTGTGACCGTTATTAGAATAAAGATCTTCAAAATAATCAATGTTGAGGAAAATAATGCTTAATTGTTGTAAATCAGTTGGCGCTAGTTGATCGAAACATTTTCGTAATCCAATACGATTTAGTGCGCCTGTAAGAGGGCAACTCATGGTACCAAATTCAAGGGTCTGTACCACTTGTTCAGGTATTTCAACATCTACTTTCTTAGCTGGCACTAAGCGTCGAATGACATAGCCCAGCACTATACTCCATAACATGATTAGCACGGCAATAAGTGTTGTTGTTCCTACATACTTTCCTTTAAATTTAATGCGTTCAACGGTTAACTGATAGTTACCCTGTTGCACTTGCGTAGTTGGTGTTATGACAATGGAATAAATGTTTGAAAAATCAGTGCCACCATTATTTAGCGTTAAATTATGACTGTTATTCCACCATTGAGGGATAGAAAAATCATTCAATTTCAGCCAAACAGGATTGTTAACGTATGCTTCTAAATATTCTAAACTATTATGTTTTAATATTATTTCGTTTTCTTTTACAGAGTAATCAGAATTAAAGTTGCGCAACTCAATACGAGTACCTGGTTGTGTTGGGTGACTATGTTTAATCCATAAGCCAATTTGCTCATAATTAGATAGGTCTAAACCAGTAAAGGGCGCTTGTTTGCTTAAATCTTGTAGATTTATAATTAACTCACAATAAGGCTGAGCTAGGTGAGATTTTGTTATTTGGCAGGTAAATTCAAGGCCATGATTCGTTTTCACTACCTTTGCAACAGAAGCACCTAGCACTTCACGGTCATCGGCAACTTTAATATCTGCAGCATTTAAATTGATTGTTTTATGTTTTTCTATGTTGAGAAACAGTAATGCTAAAACGATTAAGGATAAAAATATTAGTGAAATAGCAGCATAAAGTTCTTTGCTTTTTTGAGTATTGTTTGCTGTTGGCATGGAAAAACTATTCCTTAAACTAGGTGAACGTGTTCAATAGGTTAAATCCCAAACAATAAAATTAAGATAAATTTTTCATTTGAGGCAATTGAACTTAAAAGCGGTACTACTTTAAAAGTAATACAGCATTAGCAATAATACCAATGTCATTAGACTATCGCTAATTTAGCGATGATAAATTGATTTGAATCAAAAGGTATACAATATTTAAAGTCGTGACATATTTATACCCGTTACCATTATTTCAACACAGTGTTTTGAATTGAAATAGTTCAAGCAATCTGCAACAAGTATCTCGATTGGTAGGAGTATAAAAACACAAAAACAGGGAGAGCTGGCATTGAACAAGCGCTATTCCAGCAACTCATTTTCAGTGAAAAGAGTAAAACAACACAAGACTAAGTTAAATTAGCCAAAGAATTCTTGGCCTGATTGATGCCTTATTTGTATGATTTATACTAAACGAAAATTATATAAATATTTGTTTATATTAAATATATATGATGAACAATTAATCAGACCATGATGAACATCTTTTAAAATCTTCCCTTCACTGAATAATTCAATCAATTGCAAAAATGCACTTTTAGGCTAAACTTTTTGTAAATTAGCAATAAATATTTACTTTACCAATGTATGTCGCTGTTTGAGGGGTAAATATGGATTAATTTTCATACTTCGGGGGTATTATTATGAGTCAATATTTTCTCACCACCTGTTATCAATCAGCACTATCAGTGGCGCAAATTATGCCGCAGAGAAAAACCAACCTTTTAATCATTTCCTATCATTTCTTACGGCTTCAATTCAATATGTCGTCGCCAATTGGCTTAGATCTTTATAAATCAGACAATTCTTCTTCAGCGAATTTTAAAACTTGTTTATCATTTTTTGATTGTTATCGATTCTTATACCACTGGTTTGTTATCTGCTTTTCATCGTTTAAATGTGTAGATACTCTCACAAAGCTATCAATAGGTCGAAATCTCTATCAAGAGATAGACCAATATCTAGTTGATTATGGTTAATCGTTAGTGGGTTACTAAACACGGGAAAAACAGCCGTTACATTTTGGTTAAAAATCAATATCCATACCTTTCAGGTACAAAAGGGAAAGTATTATGAATAGTTTTACCAATAGAGAACCGATTACTATTCCTCAACAATTTGCGCTTCGTTCTTGGGTTTCTCTAGAACCAGGACTAGAGGAAAATGAGTGGGTATTGATAGATAACCGCAGCGGAGCTATTTGTACCTGTAATGACAGTGCAGGCGTATTGTTGGTCGCTTTACAAAATGGCACCACCTGCGACCAACTGGCCGATGCACTGACCAGCCGCTTCGATGTGTCGGTGATAGAAGCTAGAAAAGATGCACTACTTTTCATTCAACAACTCAGTGGCACAGGATTTGTTTATGAAAACTTCTAATACTCGAGTCGCCATTACAGGTTTTGGTGGTCTTGATATCCCTCATGCAGGAGCCAGTGTAGCCCGTGCATTACGCGCAGGTTGGCAGGGACCACTTACTATTGATGCCCTGGTTGATGATTCGGCTATGACCGGAGCTTGGCAACCCGGAGTGGTTGATACAGTGACTCGAATCCAAAGTCCACTTAAAGGAGATGAAGCGTTTTATTTAAGTTTAATCAATTCACAAAAAAAACTAGGATTTAACGCTTTTATTCCGTGTTTAGAACAAGATATTGCGGCGACTTCACGACTAGCAGAGCGACTACATAAAAATGGGATAAACACACTTGTACCCAATGCCGATAAAATTGCACAATTGAGTTCACTTACCTTGGCCTCTTATCTACACCAACATCATATTGCGTACCCTCACAGTTTAATTGCTCATCATCTTCATGAAGTAGCACATTATGCCGATCATCTTGGCTATCCTGTGTTAGTCAAAGGGGCTGAATTGGAATTAATTGCCTATAACGCCGAACAGGTTTTACGTTTTTCATCTGCGGTGCTTGAGCGAGATCGACGCTCAGGAGTGCTACTACAGGCGCGCATTGCGGGTGAAGCTTATTCACTGGTTTGTCTCATTAATCAAGACGGTGATCGCGTTGAAAACCTCTCATGTAGAAAACTGGCAATAAATAGCAATGGTCATGCGGTTTGCAGCAGTATCATTGATAGCCCCGAGTTAGAGGCACAAGGACTGGAAATTATCAAAAAACTAGGTGCTCAGGGACCTATCACTTTAGATTTGATCCACCCAACAGGCGGTTCAATTTACTTTTTAGAAGGCGTTAAATCCAGTCTCCCTGATTGGTGTATGCTGGGCCATTGGGCCAATAAAAACTTAGCCGTAGAACTACTGAAACTGTTAACTGAACCTGAGATTGATAAAACGATATCCCCTTCAAATCGTCCCAATGACGCCCCATTGTTAGTTCGTAGTATTACAGAAGCAGTAGTGCGACTCGATGACATGCAACATTTGGATCGGCATGGTCACATAGATGTAACAGCAATGACTAACGGACACTCACGAAGCAATAATGACAATAAACCAATAGCTAATGGAGAGGGACTGCGTGTCGCAGTTACTGGAACCAGTAGCTTTGATCTTGTTAATTCGGGTATTGGAGTTGCCAGAGCGTTACGCAGTGCTTCTGGTGACTTGCATTTAATTGGACTATGTTACGGCACCTTTGATTCTGGGGCCTATAACAAAGAGTTGTTTGATGTTTGTTTTCAATTACCTATAACAGAAAGTGATAATACTTTATTCGAACGTCTCAAAAAAATTATAAAAATGCAGCCCATCGACGTATTGATCCCCTGTTTGGATGGCGAAATACCGTTTTTTATTAAATTTGCCGATGAGCTAAAAAAAATGGGCGTTCATACTTTATTACCCAACCTAGATAGCTTTGAAAAGCGGAGTAAAACACAGCTATTCAGTGGCATTTATCAGGCGGATCAACAGGGCTTTATGATCCCCGAAACCATTAGTGCCCGTAATGAAGATGAAGTGTTAGCAGCGGTTAAAAAAGTCGGCTTACCTGCGGTAGTAAAAGGCCCTATCTCATTTTGTGTATCAGTAATAGATGAAAATCAGGCAAAAGCGGCATGGCACACACTCTATTATGATGGAATGAAGGAAGTGTTGATTCAGCCAATGATCAGCGGGCCAAGTTTTGCTGTGGCTACCGTTTGTAACCATCGGCACGAACCGCTAACTATGTTAACGGTAAAAAAATTAAGTTTATGCCCCAAAGGCAGTACTTGGCGTGCCATGCGTTTGCCACAAGCAGAATTAGAAGCGGCCTTTGCCCGCTTCTTAAAAGAAATTAAATGGGTTGGGCCAGTAGAGGGTGAATTTATTAGAGATGAGATATTAGACCGTTTTTATCTTATCGAGATTAATCCACGTTTCACTGGCTGGATCTATTACTCGGCCACACTAGGATCGAACCATCCTCAACAGGTTGTGCATACTGCACTTGGTAAAGAAATCACCCCAGAACCAGACAAAACAGACCTTGTCTTTGTAAGAAGTACTACTGAATTACGTTTACAGCCTTATCAGTTAGCCTCTTTTTCGACCAAGGGATATCTACACCATAATCGAATTGCTCCAGTCCAAATTAAGGAAAATTGATATTATGACAATTGCACTTAAACCTTACCATCGACCAGTTATAGAGGTTTTGCCATTTTTGGCTCTGGAGAAACACCAACTACATAATATAACGGTAGCAGCAGATGAACCCTTAACTCTGGATACTGTTGAATTATTACAAAAGTTTGGCTCTCCACTTTATGTGGTGTCAGAGCAAAGATTACGTCAAGATTTTAAAAATTTCAAACGCAGCTTTAGTGATGAACACGTTAATACTAAAGTAGCATATTCCATAAAAACTAATTACCTACCAGCAGTTTGCGCCATTCTTCGTCAAGAAGGTGCCCAGGCTGAAGTAGTTTCTGGCATGGAATATGAGTTGGCACGCACCTTGGGTATCCCTGGCAAAGATATTATATTCAATGGACCCCATAAAACTCAATCAGAACTTAAATTAGCACTTAGTGAGGGGGCGCTGGTCAACATTGATAACTTCAATGAACTGGAACTCATAGAACGGCTTTCTGAAGAGCTTTTCACCCCTGCTAGAGTAGCTATTCGGGTAAATTTTCGTTATGGCACTAACCCATGGACCAAGTTCGGGTTTAACAATGAAAATGGGGAAAGTTTAAGTGCGCTCAAGAAAATTTCCCGCAATAAAAAACTTCAATTTGAAGGTTTCCACTGCCATGTGGGTACCTTTGTTTTGGCCCATGAACTTTACGCTAATGCTGTCGAAAAACTCATAGAGTTAGCAAAACAAGCACGAGAAATAGGGCTTAACCCAACGAGTATAGATATTGGCGGAGGCTTTCCTTCGGCAAATACTCTTAGACCTGAGTATGACTTACCCGGTGGCAGTCAACGTACAAATAATGACTATTTGCTACCTTATGCAGAACATATTTTCGGGCAATTACGTAAACATAGCGAGCTATTTGGAAATAACCCAACATTGATACTAGAACCGGGAAGAGCGATAGTCGACGCCTCGACACAACTTATAAGCACTGTCATTGCGAAGAAAGAGATAGCAGGAGGTCGCAACGCGGTTATTATTGATGCAGGGGTTAACTTGGTTCCTACCGTTTGTTACTACAACCATCAAATCAAGACAGTTGCAGCAAAAAAAAGTGAGGAGAGAGGATTATTAAAGCCAGTCGATATCTTTGGCCCTTTGTGCATGCAAAGTGATAGATTGCGTGAGCAAATATTGATGCCAGCATTAAATGTCGGAGATCATCTCAGTATCGGTAATGTTGGCGCATATTGTCACACTCAGTCGAATCAGTTTATTCAACCCAGACCGGCGACCATATTATTAGGTGAACAGGGGCCAGAACTTATCCGGCGTGCCGAGACTTACCAAGATATATTTGCGCTTGATCTATTACCAGGCCGACTGCGTGATGATAAATGCCAATTTTAAAAATCATTTTGCCGTTCAATGTAGGTCATTCGCCCAACTTGCCTTTTTAGATCGGCAAACGTCTGGTCTATTAATTTTTGTAGCCATTGCTCTGGTTTCTGTGTGGTCTGCTTTTGCCGCTATGCTTGCTGTATTAATCAACAATAGCTTAAGCCTCATCATTAAAGACTACACTGTGAAAGAATGGAGGCTTGGCATTGCAGGCTATAACGGCGCAATAGTTGGCATGTATTGGGGCGATTCTATACTCAGCATCAAAGGATTGTGCTTGTTTCTTGTTACATTGCTACTATGTCTATTGATTGAATTTCGATTACGCGCCTTACTCATTCCAAGGCAATTGCCAATATTATCTCTTCCCGCAATGGCCAGTATTTTGGTCATTGTATTAACTGTTTCATTGTTTTCCTTAGATACAAATCATCTTTTATTTGAAGGGGCAGCTGAGCCTGTTTTTCAGACGTATAGTAGAGAAATTGCAATATTTCTCATGGTGTCTGCTATGGCCTATCAATATCCGGTAGCCACTTTGCAAACCCTTGGTATTAGCCTAACAGGTGGCCTCATAGCTCAATGGTTTACGGGACTAAACTTATATGTTTTGGTCGACTTATGGGCAATTAACTTGGCTCTGGCTTACTTCTCGATAAAAACGCTATTTTTAAAGCATTCTAGGTTAGCTACGTTAGCGGCAACATTTAATACCCTATTGGCATGGATTATTTGGTATTTCTGGTTAATCACTGGGTTAGATCAGTTAAGCGCGCCTCTGTTAATCCCCTTTATCATGAGTAGCTTGATAACATTAAGTTTGTACAGACGATATATAAATCATAACCTACTACAAAGCGAGCTTTGGAGAACATTTAAGCTCCTGCTAATCAATCGCTTAAGGGCTAAACAATGCGTGGCTATTACGGGATCAGGGATACGTAAAGGAACACTGCCAGATTATCCCTCCGGGCAATGGTTAGATCCCAAGGTTCCAATCACTAGTTATACTCTGGCTGAATTTAAAGCGTCGAAACGTTGCCGATATCTCTATTGGAAAGCATCTTACGACTACTACCAGCAAGTATTGACAATTAATAAAAATAACATTGATAAGCAACTCGATTACTTGTTGAGCCATTATTTATCGGGGTTGTTTACTGAAACAGTTGATAGCCTTTTTAATACTGAACAGCATCCGGTTTACGAATGTTATGGTTCAATAAAAAGGTTATATTGCCTTGACTGCGCGCAGCAACAAGCATGGCCTCCCATACCGCTGTGGTTACAACGCGATCTTCACTGCCAACATTGTTCGGGGTTACTAAAACCACAAATTCTGGCCGGGGATGAAAATATTGACCCAGAATGTTCTCAAGCCTTGCAAAGTAATATGGTGGAATGTGGCTGTTTGTTGGTGATTGGTGTGCCCGCAGTAACCCCCGTAGTATCGATGATTATCGAAAACGCCAACGCCAATAATGTACCAATTATCTTTATCGGTACATTACCCTCGGGTTATTTTGTAGAGGAAAAAGATGTACAGCTCATAGGTGACATCGCACACTGGCTAGCAGAGATTAATTGGTTCATCAATATGCTCCATCCGTTGAAGTGGAGCTATAAATGGAAAAAATGACAACTCTCCCAACCAAGATAAAATTTATAATGTTTCTTGCTATCCTCGCGGTGGCAATAGCGCTGGTATTATTGCAATTGCCTGAAAAACCGGTGGGAAAAATTATCTTGCTGTCGAACACTGAGTCGTTAGATAAATACCAGTTATCAGCTACCTTAATGCATGCTAACGGAGTTGGTCCCCATCCCGCAGCTGTATTACTACATGGCTGTTATGGGATTTCAAATAAACATCATCAGTGGGGCAAAACCCTCAATGAATGGGGTTATACAACATTGATTGTAGATAGCTTTAGCCATCTAGGCATCAAAGATATTTGCACAGCCGAAGACAAAATATGGCAACACTTTAACCAACGCAGACCTAAAGATGCTTTGGTTGCACTAAATTACTTACAATCACTCAGTGAAGTGAACCCAAACAATATTGCATTATTCGGCTGGTCTTATGGTGGTGCCATAACATTAAAAGTATTAGAGCAGAATTCTGCCACAGAAGGGCATGGTTACAACGCTGGCATCGCATTTTATCCAAGTTGTTGGCAGTACCAACAGTACCTGATGTCAGGTAAACAATATAAAGCTAATGTGCCTATACGGATTTTGATGGGCCAAGACGATGAATGGACCCAACCAATTCATTGTCAGCAACTACTAAATAATAGTAAAGATGAATCACAACAGCAATTATGGACGTTTACAGGTGCGTATCATAATTTTGATGATCAACAACAGCGCTACCAGCTGTTAAAGAATGTGCGGCGGGAATCAAAGCAACGGCCATGGGGAAATGTTCGTGTTGGTTATAACAAACAAGCACACCTCGATGCACAAGCAGCTGTACGAGAGTTTTTAAATAACAACTTAAGTAAGCAGAAACAAGATTAAATATTTTATTGAAAATAATTAGTTTGGAGATTGAGACGCTACCAGAGAGTTGACCCGCTCTATGGTTAATATTTCCTCTGAAGAAGCAAAAAGACGACTAACAGTTAAGTTAAGCGAATTCTTGCTAGTTAGCTGTGCCTTGGTAGATGTTGGTTTTTAGTTAACCCAAGCTAGGTAATATTATTTCTTACCGTAGAGCTGTTCGGCTTTGTTATACATTAACCATGAAGTGACTACATATTTCTCATCGGATAAAGGAATATGACCTTTATGCGTATGAGTAAAACCCGCAGGAAAAATAACTAATGTACCTTTTTTAGGTTTAACTTTTATTCCTTGATAATGAAATTCAGTTTCGCCACCTTCTTCAACATCATTTAAGTAATATAAAAAGGCTAATACTCTGTGTAATGGCTTATTATGTGGCAGTTGCGGAAAAATTTCTGAATGCCAATAATGATAACCACCAACCCCTTGTTCATATCGCTGAACGGTAAAATTGTCATAACAAAAAACGTACTGGATCAGTTGGTCTAGATAAGCGGTTCCTAAACGATCAAAATTTTCTTTGGTTACCGACGTAGGTAAGCCTGTTTCTGGGTCTGTGACAGTTGGGTTCAATGCTGAAATTAATGCCATATAATGTTCATTTAAATAAGCTTTTACATGGGAATAGCTGGCATTAATAAGTTCAAGTTGTAGTGCTTGCCACTCTTTTTCAACCATAGTGACATCATGGCTCTCTTTTAGCTGTGTATTAACACCGCTACCAACTCGACCACTAACGACTTTGTCACTTTTTTGATGGCCTTGCATTAGTTTGTCGCATAGTTCATCAGGTAAAGCGTTGTCAAACACACCTATAAATTGGCTCATTAGTTATTCTCGTCGTTTTTGATTTATTTAATATGACAGTTTTATATTTTATTTTCACTTAGAGTTCAATCTAATTGTTAATATTATGTAGCAATATTGGAACTATATATTATTGTCGTCCTCCGAAAAATAGCAACAATGAAAGCTATAAATTTACGGTTCCTGCTAAAGGACTTTGATATATACGGGGATTAAGTAGCATCAGGTGTCACGTTAAACTTGTAAGCTACACCACTTTAATTTGATAAATAATTAGTTAACTGTTTGATTAAATAAGACAATTAAAACTGTCGATTTAAGTTATTGATAAGCAACAGCTGCAATAAAAGGCTAACGAAAGTTACCTTTTTCATATTGTTATAAAGTGTAACGATGCCCTTCAACTTTATTGACTAGGCTAACTTTTTTGATTAGCATAAGCCTCGAAGATTCTTAATAGTAGAGTATACGCTACAGATGAAAAACACTTGGATTGGCTTAATATTAGTAATATTGGTTGCATTGCAATCGTATGCTGCTGTAGCTGATTCAGACGAAAATCATGTAGTCGATTCTCAACATATTCAAACAGAACATTCCCATGATAGTGATGATGTCGAACTTTTCGATGAATCATCTGACACTGAACATAATATTAAAGATTGCCATCATTGTGGTCACTGTCAAGGCACTCACACTCAGTGGGTTGCAACGAATAAATCTACGCTACCGACCCCTGAATTTATCATCACAAATCAGTATTTTTATAGCGATAATGTAGACAAAATCTTCACCGAAGAACCTATACGCCCCCCAATATCTTAATTTAATTTTAAAACTATACCCGTAACAGATTTATTCTTAACTAGCCCCTAGCTTAATTCAATTGAAGTTAGCCTAGTGAGTTTATCTTGGTTTAGTTGCGGCATTTAATTATTGAATTAAGAGATTATTATGAAATTTTTCTCAGCAAAATCTGCTGGAGTCGTATTATTTATCGGCTTATCGGCAAGTTTGTCTGTAAGTTGCTTTGCTTTTGCTAAACCAATTTTATCAAGTGATTGGCTCGACCGGCAAATCAATAAGCATCCTGATATTGTTTCAGCGCGTGAGCTCATGAATGCTGAATTTTCAAAAGCACAAGGCAGTAAATTACCCCTATATAACCCTGAATTATCCACCGGTTTTGAGCGAGAAGGTGACGGCAATAACTTTAATATAGGTATTAGTCAAACTATTGATTTGTGGGATAAGCAGGCTGTTAATGCTGCCATCGGCGATAAAATAATAACCGCTGCCAGTAAACAGTTTACTTATGCGGTAGCGCGCAAAAAAGCCCAAGCATTAAAAGCATTAATTAACTGGCAACTTGCTATGGACAAGTCGTCACTTGCTTTTGAACAAGAGCAACAATTAGACATTCTTCTGAAAATTGTTACTAAAAGGCAAAAAGCTGGCGATCTCGGTCCGGTTGATGCGGAGCTAACGTTTTTGAATTTGTCGCAATTACTCAATACAACGGCCCAAATACAAGCGCAGTTAACACAAGCGCAGGCTGAAGTTAATGAGTTACTGCCTGATTGGCGTCCTGACACCCAAGCATATCCAAGGCAGGGCTTGGGCGTGACAAACTTTCAAGTAGCTGAACAGTGGTTAACGCAGCACCCTCAAGTATTAGCCTCTCAAGCGCTATGGCAGATACAAAAAAGCAAAGCTCAATATGCCATGCTTGAAACCAAAGCTGATCCCACTATTGGTATTAGTGCCGGAAAAAATGATGTCGATAATGTTGTTGGCGTGACTTTCTCCATGCCACTAAATATTCGTAATGATCACCAAGCCAACGCAAAAGCCAAAAATCAACAAGCTATCGCAGCAGAAGCGAATTTTCGTTCAGTAATGCGTAAGCAAAAGTATTTGATACAGGCGAGTACCGCGTCATTAATCTCTAATAAAAAATATCTTGCTCGTTGGCAACAATTAATGCAAGGGCGTGGTGAACACAGTGCGCAGTTATTGGAAAAGCAATGGCAAGTAGGTGATTTAAATACGGCTGATTATTTATTAGCGTTACAACAACGAGCAGAAGGTTTATACGCGGGCATTGAATTACAAGCCCAGTTCAAAATAAGTGAAGTGCAATGGCTACTCAATGTAGGTCAATTAAATATGGCACTCAGCTATTAAACTAAACCTGTTATCTCATCTTACGCTGTTTCGATAAGCGTACGTTGTCAAAGAATTTGGAATTAAAAATGAAAAATAAAATAACTGACAAAACATCTAAAAAAATAGCAAGAACAATAAAACTCATTACCTTAAGCAGTATATTCACCAGCTTAGCTATCGCGTCTACCACAGTGTATTCTTACAGCGATGCAGCGCTTGAAAGTACGCCGTTGAAAGAGCAATCAACCGTAGTAAAAACTGAACATAATCATGAAGCTGAAACTGAAGAAGCACATGGCGAAAGTGCTCATGATCACGGCAGTAATGAAAGCAAAGAAGCGCATGGTAAAGAAGAGAAAGCTGATGATGGTCACGGCCATGGCAGTGAAACAAATAGTGAACAAAAGAGTGAAGAAGAACATGAAGAAGGCATAAGTTTTACTCCTGAAAAAATGGCATTAGCTAACATCAAAGTAACTAGGTTAACACCACAAATTTTTGCTAAAAGTGTTTATGCACCTGGGGAAATAAAAGCGAATGGTTACACCAGTTATATAGTGTCACCGCGAACTGAATCGGTAGTGATCAGTCGTCACGCTATTTTGGGCGAGCATGTAACTAAAGGTCAGGCATTAGTTACTTTATTTAGTGAATCAATGGCAGAAGCACAAGCAGAATATCGTGTAGCTTACAGTGACTGGCAGCGAACTAAAAAATTGGGTCTTGGTACGGTCAGTGAAAGCCGTTTATTAGCCAGTGAAACAGATTACATTTCTGCCTATGGTCGATTAACCGCCTTTGGTTTAACGAAAGCAGCCATTAAAGATATTGTGAAAAACAACTCATCAAATCTTGGCGAATATACCTTAGTTGCTCAGCGTTCAGGCGTGGTATTAAGTGATGATTTCTCACAAGGGCAACGCGTGCCTGCAGGCGAAAAAGTAATGGTGTTGGCCGATGAAAAAGACTTATGGGTTGAAGCGCGTGTTTCGCCAAATAAAAAGTTAAGTCTTCCCATTGGCACCATAGCAAAAGTTGAGTTTGCTGGACAAGTGCATGAGGCCAAGGTCATTCAAGAAGCACATACCATTGATCCAAGTACGCGTACCCGAATCGTTAGATTGTCGGTTGAAAATACCGACGACAGTTTGCATTCAGGCATGTTTGTTAATGTTAATTTTCAATTTGATACCCAAGCTCCAGTAATAGCGGTACCAGAAACTGCATTAATGCGTGGTGCAGATGGTGATTGGACGGTATTTGTTGAAGACCATCCCGGTGAATTTAAAGCCGTTGAAGTTGAATTAGGCCAGCCATTAGGCAATTACCGTCAAATTATCGGTATTGCGCCTAATACCCGTGTGGTGACAAAAGGTGCATTTTTTGTTGCGTCAGAAATAGCAAAAGGCGGATTTGATCCGCATGGCCACTAGGGAGGAATAAGATTATGTTTAATAAAATGATTGATTGGTCGATCAATAATCGACTGTTAGTGATCATCGCACTGATCGCTACTATGGCGGCATCTATTATGGTGATCCCCAAATTAAATTTAGATGCTTTCCCTGACGTGACGAATGTTCAGGTAGCGGTAAATACTGAAGCACCGGGTTTAGCTGCCGAAGAAGTTGAACAGCTAATTACTTATCCGATTGAAGCCGTAATGTATGCGTTGCCAGATGTAGAGCAAGTACGTTCTATTTCAAAAACGGGTTTATCGGGTGTTACCGTTGTTTTCAAAGAAGGCACCGACATTTACTTTGCTCGTCAATTAGTATTTGAACGTTTGCAAGCGGCGAAAGAATTGATCCCTCAAGGCGTTGGTACTCCAGCAATGGGACCAAATACGTCGGGTTTGGGTCAAGTTTTCCAGTACTTGTTAATTGCAGATAAAGATTCTGGTTATGATTCTATGACCTTAAGAAGTTTAAACGATTGGATAGTGAAGTTACTGGTTATGCCAGTTGACGGTGTTACTGACGTCTTATCTTTTGGCGGCAATGTCAGACAGTATCAAGTCAACATTGAGCCGAGCAAGTTGTTGTCATATCAGTTAACGCAAGACGATATTGTTACTGCACTTGATAACAATAATGCCAATGTGGGTGGTTGGTATATGAACCGCGGACAAGAGCAGTTAGTTATTCGTGGTACAGGTTGGTTTAATAGCGGCGAAGCAGGTTTAGCCGATATCAGACAAGTACCGGTTAAAACGGTTGATGGTACTGTGGTGACTATTGACGATGTTGCTAAGGTTTCACTGGGCAGTGAAATTCGCCAAGGCGCGGTAACTATGACGCGCAGAGATGCACAAGGTAATATCGAAAACTTAGGTGAAGTGGTTTCAGGCATAGTATTAAAACGTATGGGTGCAAATACTAAAGCCACCATTGACGGTATTAGTGCACGTATTCCTATGATCAACCAAGCACTACCTGAAGGAGTACGGTTTGAACCTTTCTACGACCAAGCTGATTTAATTACCAAAGCGGTTGATACCGTGGTGGAAGCATTAGCGCTGGCGTTTATTTTTATCGCCATAGTACTTGCACTGTTTTTAATGAACTTGCGAGCAACTTTTTTAGTGTTAATTTCCATTCCAATTTCAATCGCTATTGCGTTAATGGTGATGTCTTGGATAGGTTTATCGGCTAACTTAATGTCATTAGGGTTGCTATCGGTATGTTGGTCGACGGCTCAGTGGTGATGGTTGAAAATATGTTCAAACATCTTAATAGACCTGATTCAGCGCACTATAAAAATGCGCAGGAGAGAAACACGAGTACAGACGCTGGCTCACCTATTTTTGATCCGCATGATGTAGAACACGATGAAGCAGGTATTCCTTTACGGTTAAAAGAAGCAGGGAAAGAAGTCGCGCGTCCGGTATTTTTTGCTGCTTCCATTATTTTAGTGGTATTCACACCATTATTTAGTTTTGAAGGTGTTGAAGCGAAACTGTTCCAGCCGATGGCTATCAGTATTATTTTAGCGGTTATCTCGGCTATTTTAGTTGCATTGTTTGTTGTGCCAGCCTTAGCAACGTTTATGTTTAAAAAAGGGGTGAAAGAAAGAGAAAGTTTTGTTTTAAAACCATTAGACAAGCTTTATCGCAAAGGCCTTAAAGCCGCGATGAAACATACTAAAGTGGTTATTGCTGCTTCAGTTTTATTGCTTGTTGCTGCCGCCTCTTTAGTACCTCAAATCGGTACCGAATTTGTACCAGAACTAGAAGAAGGCACTATTAACCTAAGAGCGACGTTAGCCCCTTCAGCCAGTTTAGAAACAGCCTTGTCGGTTGCGCCAATTCTTGAAGCAAAGTTAATGGAATTCCCAGAAGTAGAATATACCCTAAGTCGAATTGGTCGTGCTGAAATCGGCGGTGATCCAGAGCCAGTGAATAACATTGAAATATACATTGGTTTAAAACCTGTTTCAGAATGGACTAGTGCCGAAAATCGCGTTGAATTACAAGGTTTGATGGAAGAGAAACTTGAACAGTTCCCAGGGTTGTTGCTTAACTTTTCACAACCCATAGCGACGCGTGTAGATGAGTTACTTTCTGGCGTAAAAGCGCAACTTGCCATTAAACTGTTTGGTCCAGAGTTAGCTATGCTGGCGACTAAAGGACAAGAGATTGAAGCGGCAATCAAACAAATTGACGGTGCTAGAGATGTTGCGCTAGAGCAAATCGCGGGTGAAGCGCAATTAGTGATCAAACCGAAAAGACAGCAATTGTCACGTTTCGGTTTATCTGTTGGCGATGTGATGGCTGTGGTTAAAAACGGTATTGGCGGTGTCAGTGCTGGCCAAATAATCAATGGTAATGAACGTTACGATATTTATGTACGCATTGAAGAAAAATATCGTGATAACCAGGAAGCTATTGCTGATTTAAGAATACAATCACCCACAGGTGCTTGGGTGCGTTTAGGTGATATTGCTACCGTTAGTTTTGAATCAGGTCCACCACAAGTACGCCGTGATGACGTGCAAAGACGTGTAGTTATTCAAGCCAATGTACAAGGCCGTGACATGGGCAGTGTGGTTGCTGATATTCGTGAAACCATTGCCAATAAAGTGGACTTGCCAGCAGGTTATTCTGTGGTTATTGGTGGTCAGTTTGAAAACCAACAACGCGCACAACAGCGACTTTCTGTGGTAGTACCGTTATCACTGGCGTTAATTGCTTTACTGCTTTATTTTGCCTTTGGCTCTGTTGGTCAAGCCATGCTGATTTTAGTGAATGTACCATTGGCGGTTATTGGCGGTATCTTCTCGCTGTATATTTCAGGTCAATACTTATCAGTGCCGAGTTCGGTTGGTTTTATCACCTTATTTGGGGTTGCCGTACTCAACGGTGTGGTGATGGTAGAAAGTATTAATCAGCTGGTTAAAGATGGTATTGATACCTCAAAAGCTGTTTTTGATGGCGCGGTATCGCGGTTACGTCCGGTATTAATGACGGCGATTACCTCGGCGTTAGGTTTGATCCCTATGTTAATGTCTAATGGTGTTGGTGCTGAAATTCAACGACCACTTGCCAGTGTCATTGTCGGCGGCTTGGTTACCGCAACGTTATTAACCTTGTTTGTTTTACCGGTTTTATATGCCTGGTTTTCAAAGGCGAAAATCAAGGAACTTAGAGACTAACGCTCTAGATGACTTAGTTACTTACTCATTAACTTACAAATTAACAAAGTAAGTAACTAAGTTGATAGCACTATAAATCCTACTAGCTAAGTTGTTGATAAGGAAATAACGCTTAGCTAGTCATTTTCACTCGATGCAGAGATTCAATGTTAGGCTTTTGTTAGCTTCGAATTTCTGCATCCTAAATTTAGAGAATAATGATGAAAAAGTTGTCTTTTTTCAATTGTTCGCCGAACCTGCTTATTATTGCCACAGTACTATTTATAGTAGCAACGGGGAATACAGCATTTTTTGAGCAAGTTAATTCAGTATACCCTTGGCAGGATAATCAAGGCTTTATTATTGCGCTTACCTTAGTCGTAATGAGCGTGTTAACCATCATAGTGTCATGCCTCAGTATCATAATTCCTGTTCGCATCATACTGAGTGTACTGCTACTATTTTCTGCCTCAGCGGGTTATTTTACCGACAGTTTTGGCACCATTATCGATAACGTAATGATCCAAAATATTGTTGAAACAAATGTTGATGAAGCAATTGACTTAGTTTCATTCGCGTTTATTTTAAACATTTTTTTATTCGCTATCTTACCAATAATTTGTCTTTACCTTGTTAGTCTTGATAAGTTTTCATGGAAGATAAATAGTTGGCTACAGCTAAGCAACACTATTATCGCGCTTGGCGTAATCACTATTTCACTCTACATTTTCAGTGCTCAATTCACTAATTTTTTTAGAGAGCATAAGCCACTGAGATTTTACTTGAATCCAATTTACCCCATTTACTCTGCGGGTTTTGTCGTCAAAGAAATATTAGAGCCAGAGGAAAATAACGATTTTTTAATGGTGGTAAACGCTGCCAGTGATACTGATGATAAATCGCACAAAAAATTGTATATTGTGATTGTTGGTGAAACGGTGCATGCAGGAAACCTTTCTTTAAATGGTTATGAGCGAGAGACTACCCCTTTATTAGCTCAAAGAAATAACTTAATAAGTTTTGACGAATTCTATGCTTGTGGCACATCAACGGCTATCTCTGTCCCTTGTATGTTTTCATTTGAAAATCGAGAGTCATTTGATAATAAAAAAGCACGTAGAACGCAAAACGTATTGGATGTTATTGCTAAAGCAGGTGTAAGCGTGCTTTGGCGGGACAACAATTCTAACTCAAAGGGCGTTGCTGATCGTGTTGAGTATCAAAATTTCAAATCCCCTGAGGTAAACTCAGTGTGCGATCTAGAGTGTCGTGATATTGGCATGCTAGGCGGTTTACAACGTTATATTGATGAGCAAGAGGGCAGTGTACTCATTGTTCTTCATCAAATGGGTAATCATGGACCCGCGTATTACAAACGATACCCCAAAGACTTTGAAAAATTTACCCCAGCATGTCAAACAAGTGAACTCTCTGCTTGTGAAACCAGTGAAATAGTCAATGCTTATGATAACGCTATTCTTTATACCGATAACTTTATAAATGAAACCATTAATTTATTAGAAGAAAATAATAATAACTTTGAAACAGCTATGTTTTATATCGGTGATCATGGCGAGTCGTTAGGTGAAAATGGATTATATTTGCATGGTATGCCTTATATGTTGGCGCCAGAAGAACAAACCCACGTCCCGTTAATCGCTTGGTTTGGCTCTTCATCGCACATTGATGTGGAAAGTACGGTAAAACAAAGTAAGAAAAAAAATTCACACGATGCATTTTCTTCTTCTTTGTTACACGCCTTAAACATCAGTACCGACATGCCAATATCTTTAGATGAACTGTCACCTTTATTCGTTATGCAAGGGGAAGAATAAATGTCAGATAGCAACCACACACATAGCCATTCACATGCTCATAGCCATGATGGAAAATTAAGCATGGCAGTATTTATCAATATTTTACTTACCGTAGCCCAAATCATCGGAGGGATTTTTTCTGGTAGTTTATCTTTGATTGCTGATGCGCTTCATAATTTAAGCGATGCAGGAGCAATAGTTATTGCGATTGTAGCGAGAAAAATTGCAAGAAAACCTGCTAATAGCCAGATGACTTTCGGTTTTAAACGGGCTGAAATAATAGGCGCGTTAATTAACAGTACAACCCTTATTATTCTAGGTATCTATCTCATTTATGCAGCAATCGAGAAGTATTTTAATCCCCAACCAATTGATGGTTGGATTGTCGTTTGGATTGCGTCAATAGCCTTGGTGATTGATTCCATAACAGCGTGGTTAACCTATCAAGCAGGTGCGAAGAATAATTTGAATTTAAAAGCTGCATTTATTCATAATTTATCCGATGCCTTTGCTTCTGTGGTTGTTATTGTTGCGGGAAGTTTGATTATTTTATACCAATGGTATGTTGTTGATTTGTTGGCAACCATATTGATCTCTGTTTATGTGGTGTACCACGGTATTATTTTAGCGAAGCAAAGCATTCGAATCTTAATGCAAGCAGTACCCGTTGATATAGATATCGACAAGCTTTGCAAGGATATCGAATCAATCGAAAATGTTGATAAAGTAAGACACATTCATGTGTGGCAACTAGATGATAGCGAGGTATTTTTAGAAACAAGTGTTAATCTAAAAACAATGGAACATGTTCAAGACCTTACGCCAATTAAGGATCTGCTCGCGGCACAATACGGTATTCATCACTCGACCATAGAAGTCGTGGTAGGAAACACGTTGCAAATGGAGAATTGTTATGAACTTGAGTAAGCATATTCTCTATTCAATGTATGCATTAACGCTTATTGCTTTCTTATTTGAAACAACAAATAGCGATATTTGGGTGCAAAACTTATTCTTCAATGCATCCAACCAAACGTGGATAATTGACAAATATGAAGAGCCTTATCGCTTTGTTTTTTATTTGTTTCCTAAATACAGCATAATCTTGTTGGCACTTTCACTCATCGCTTTTTACTTTATCTCTTGTAGGCGCAAGTACGCTAAGCACTTTCAAAAGCGATTATTAGTGGTTATTTTCTCTCTGATTATAGTGCCATCAGTCATCGGCGGGTTAAAAGCAACCACCAATGGAGCATGTCCTGCGCAAATCGAATTATATGGAGGCGATGTCCCTTATGTTAAGGCGTTTGAATTAATGCCTGAATCATTTGAATCAACTAAAAAATACAAGTGTTTTCCCGCCGGCCATGCCAGTGGCGGTTTTGCCTTAATGTCATTACTCTTTTTATTTTATCGAGCTAAATACCAATATATTGCGGTAGTTGTTGCTGCTTCTATTGGCTGGGTTATGGGCATTTATAAGATGCTTATAGGAGATCACTTCTTAAGTCATACACTAACCACGATGACGTTGTCATGGTTGATCATTTGTTTGATAGCCGCAGTAGTTTTTCGTACCTTGCATTTTCCTAATCCCAAACCTAATGCCAATAATAATCAACAGGAGCTAGTTCATGAATCTTAAACAAAAGCCTACGGGGATAAAACGAATATACCTTGCAGCAGGACATTCACTAAGAGCTTTTAAATGGTTGATAGTAAATGAAGCTGCTTTTAAACAAGAGTGTTGGCTTTCTGTTGTGCTGGTTGCCTGTAGTTTATTTTTTCCATTCTCGTTATTAGAGTATGTTTCGCTGTGGTGTGCATTATTAGTAGTACTGTTGGCAGAAATTATCAACACAGCTATTGAAGCGGTAGTTGATAGAATTAGTCTGGAGATTCATCCCCTTTCTGGTTTGGCAAAAGACCTAGGCTCTTTGGCTGTGATGGTGAGCGTCATCATTGCAATATTAATTTGGGCTAGTGTGTTTGTAGAACATTTTTATTGATAAATGCCATGGCTAAAATATTAGAACGAGGGGTAACGCAAGTTACCCTTTTTTATGATGGAAAATAGAATGACAAGAGTGAAAATTTCCTGCTTTCATACATGAACCACTTACGTTTGTATTTTTAACTCATTGATCTATCTATAACAATAAAGTAATCTCTTTCTATTATAAATTATGGACGATTTATCCCATCTTCTAGAAAGAAGGAATTTTTCTCATAATAAACTGTTAAGTTTTCACAAGGATGGTGCACATTGAAAATTTCATTCCTAATTAGCCTCTTCTGTATCGTAGCTTTTTCCGCAACAAGTACCGCTAACCAGAATGCTAAGGTTTCAGAAAAAAAAGCGATTACTAAAAAGCAGCAGCATAATACCAAATTTAAATGCGACGGCAGGCAGCATTGTTCGCAAATGAAATCTTATGCTGAAGCTAAGTTTTTCATCGAACATTGCCCTAATACCAAAATGGATGGTGATCATGATGGTATTCCATGCGAAAGGCAGTTTAATAAAGGTAGATAACTAAACCTATAACAAATAAGAATATAAAACGGAAAAATTATAGTCGGCTGTTTTTCGTTCTTCAAACATTTTAGCTAACAATTTTTTGCCTCTGAACAAAGCGATATATCAAAGAGAATCCAACTTCATGCCTAAACCAGATCCATTGAAAATCATGACATTTACCACACCGAAAGCTCTCGGACAGTGGTTCAAGGTGAATAATGCCTCTGAAAGTGAACTATGGGTGAAGATATACAAGAAAAATACTGGGATTGAGAGCGTTACTTGGCATGATGTCGTGATCGAGTCTCTATGTTGGGGTTGGATCGACGGTATTAAGAAGTCAATCGATGACCAAGCCTATCTCCAGCGGATTACTCCTAGAAAAACGCGAAGCAACTGGTCTAAAAGGAACACCGAGCATTCACAGCGTTTGATAAGTGAGGGCCGGATGATGGAATCAGGGCTCGTGCATATTCGTGCGGCAAAAGCAGACGGTCGTTGGGAAAACGCCTATATAGTAAGTGAAATGGAAGTGCCTGCGGATTTCCTAGCTGCACTGGAGAGCAAGCCGAATGTTAAAGAGTTTTTTGAAACGCTCAATAAATCGAGTCGTTATGCTATCGCGTACGGATTGATAAGTGCAAAGAAACCGGAAACTAGACTAAGGCGGTTTACAAAATTCATGAACATGCTTGTTCACGAAGAAAAACCTAAATAAGTAGAATTCGGCATAATAAGTCGTTTAAAAGGCGAGACAGTTGGCTGTTTAAAGAGCATAAGCATTCTAAGGTTGGAAAATATGATTCTAAAAGTAGACTTTAAACAGTTTCTTGACGAAAAGGGCGAGGTACTAGCGCTCACGAAACAAGCAAAAAGGGTATTCAAATTTCTGACTAAGATAGTGTTATCGGTTTCTGAGAATATCGAACAGCCACTCATTGAGGTTGATTTAAATTGCAATACCCGAGGGACTGAGCTGTCTTGTGAGGGGAGCATTGAAGCATCCTGTAGCTCAATGAATATAATTGAATGGCATTGCGACACCTGTGAAGCGTCTGGCACTATTTCTAATTGGAAAGGAAGTCTGTGGGATATTCAAAAACGGACAATTCATTAGTCCGTAAGTTAGTTTCGTAAATCAGTTTCGTAAGTTAGCTTCGTCATTCTGGTTTTAAATTCAGCTTCGACTTCAGCTTCAAAAATACTCTAGGGTTCATTAAGCTTGATAAAAGCTGCAAATAGCTGTGATAAATAACAGCAATATTGTACTATTTTTTAACAATGAAACTTAATTGCTAGCTATGGATAATAAAACACAAGAAAAAGCCGACTTTACTCTTGCCAATGCCTATGGAGGCGTTGAAATGGTTCGCGCCGATTATAAGGGGCAGGCGTTTTCTAAACACGTTCATGAAGGTTATACTATAGGTGTCATTGAAAAAGGTGCGCAACGCTTTTACCGTAGTGGTGAAATTCATACAGCCGATACTAATTCTATTATTTTGGTTAATGCCGACGATGTACACACGGGTGAATCTGCTTCATCTGGCGGCTGGCAATATCGTGCAATGTATCCTTTGCCCGAACATTTTGAAAATATCAGTAATGACCTCTATGATAAGGGAAAATTTGCGCCGTATTTCAGTTCTTCAGTCATAAACGACGCGTTATTAACAGACCAATTAAGGCTGTTATTTAATCAAGTAGATAACAATGCTTCGCAGCTACTAACAGAAACTATCATGTATAGCTTGATGTTAAGGTTAACCTTAAGGCATTCATCACTTCGCCATGTGCCAAAAGATATTTCAGGCAGTAAAGCAAAACTGCTACGGGTAAAAGAGTATTTAGATTTCTATCCCGCTGAGGATATATCGTTGAAACAATTGGCGATAATTGCAGGGTTAAGTCAATACCACTTTATTAGACAATTCAAAAAAATGTTCGATCTTGCCCCGCACAGCTACCAGATACAGGCCAGATTAAAAAAAGCGAAAACGTTACTTAAAGCGGGTGTGAAACCCGTTATGGTGGCGAGTGATTGTGGCTTTCATGACCAAAGCCATTTTAATAGACACTTTAAAAAAGCCTTAGGTACTTCGCCAAGCAA
>MAAB01001304.1_pt1 | contig 33081 bp, 21 predicted proteins | sample 1115991 | NCBI WGS metagenome assembly MAAB01 (sample SAMN04961124, study PRJNA320927) | seawater metagenome | isolation source: sample BD02T18 sea water enriched with oil for 18 days | place: USA:Gulf of Mexico | collected 2013-07-27
GAAGATATCATTGGCTTATGGGCTTACTTGAAAAAGCATGGTCAACGCTTAGGTGGTAATACCGGTCCATACGCGCTTAGATTATTAGGTAAAGATACCTTTATTTTAAGCAGTGATGTAGTCACATCTACATAAAATTAATACTAACCACATCTTTGATAAATTTAAAATCAGTTACTATAGTTTAACTTAATATATAAATTATATTAGGAAGGTAGCTTTGGTTTCTATAATAAAAACCGATATAAATATGGGTTCATTACCATCCTTTGATGGTGAGTTGATAAACATCTCTACAAATCAACAAATACGCTCAATTAAATTCCAACGCCAACACCTTGTTAATAAATTGCCGTTGTTAACCAGTGACACCAGGATAAAAGATTGTTTAGAAATAAATCTCTTTCTGGAATATAGGTACAAAGGGAAGTTTTTACGTCCTAAAAAAGGAGGACAAAAGAATCTTCTTGGTGGCGTAACCGTAAAGACAATCAAGAGTATTGCCAACTCATTAAAAATGTTTCTAAACTGGCTTGAAAATACAGGAGTTGAATGGAAAGACTTGTATGCCGTATCAGAATCTGAAAAAGCGAAGGAGTGGCTACCACCATATCAGTTTCGAGCTCACTTGATTGACCGTATTAAGCGTAATGAGCTATCGCTCAATACAGCTAACCTTTATATCTCACATGTCCGTCAATTGTATGAATGGGCTTGGCAAACAAGACGTATTGAAAAACTTCCATTCAAATATAGCGACAAAGTAATCAAGAAAAAACGTTCTAACTCTGAATTCGATTTGATATTTACATCTTTTAGTAATAATCGCGGCATTGTTGTTCAAACAAATGACTTAACCATTCCAAGAAAACATCAACAGAAGAAAATGGTGTTAAATGATGGCTTATCCCCTTTTAGCCAAAAAGAGCTACAGAACTTCTATTCAACTAGTTATATTCAAGCAGACTCCCGTCGATTGTGGGCTGATTTATCTTTGTTATGCGGTTTGAGGGCTTTTGAAGTTACTTTACTAAACGAATCTGAAGTCGTTGATACCAATTTAGATGAAACCAAGGTATATAACGTCGATATTATCGGTAAATTCAATAAACACAGACAAATACTTGTTCCGCGATCCTTAATGACTCGTTTGTGGGTTTATAAAAACTCTGGTGAACACCTAAAACGCTCTGCAAAATGGGATAGCCATCACAGTTCGATTGATAAACCGTTATTTATTAATCGCTCTGGTAATCGATTGAATGAAGGTTCGATCACCAATATTACTTCGATAGCTGCAACAGAACTTTCAAACAGCAAAGTAAAGTTTTCTCGTTCTTTTCACGATTTACGCGCTACCTTTGCGACATCATTAGCCCGTTTTTTATTGGAAAATGATTTACCCCTTGGTTTTATCCAGTACAAGCTTATGACACTACTAGGCCACTCCAACTTTTCAACTACTCAGAAGTACATCGACTTGGCACGAACCGTTTCTTACGACAAACGTATGAAATCTTGGGTACAAGATGTATTTGGCGGCTTAGAACAGGAACTGTGTATTGAAGCAATGGAGTTAGAAATAGAATGAGGTTAACCTTTAGTGATGCTAACAATAATATAAAGCTCGACAAAGTCTTAGCACATAGCGAATGCTTGGCTAACGATATTTGCATTTGCCATCAGCGTTTCATGAATGACAAGACTAAATGGAACAAAAAAGAAAGAACAATTGCTGATCAAATAAGACTCATCATAACTAGGTTTGATGCCCTTCTTGAGGCACTTAGCCAAGATGCTCGGCATAAACTGTTAAACTCAGGACTTACAGCATTACAAGATAGTAATACATGGAATCACCTTGAATATGCCGCGCTCAATACATGTGAACGTACTGGCAAAGGGATAAAAAATGCGTTTATTATGCTAGCGAGGCTATTTAATGACAATCTTGATTTGCACCCACCAAGTAAAGTTAATCTCAAAGGTTACGTCACTGACATTGCTAGATTGTATGTAGCCTCGGATTTACTTTTTAATCAATACCACGCTTTCTTATCGTATTTATTAGATAGCGACAGAAATCAAAAGAAATTACGTGACATCAAAGCTAGCACTCATGCCACGTTGACTAAATTAATAAAAAACAGTCGGTGCCGAGCCTTACTTGCCAAATATGGGTTAAGCGCTTTCGCTGTAGATGCTAATTTATTGAAAATGGCTAGTAAAACTGACCGATACAACACATTTCATTTTCAATTAATGTTGTCACACTACGACAACAAAACCTTTAAACAAAAGCTGCTCTATACTAAAGGAAAATACGAAATTGATTTTACTGATATATATCGTTTATCTCCTGCCTTGTATGAAAATATCGAATGTTATTCAAAAATCATAGGCTATAAGGTTAGCTATCACCTTACAGCTAATACCGTGAGAGACAGATTCTCAGGATTTAAACGAGCATTGCCTGTTCTTCAATCGAGATTATCTGGCGCACTTAACACAGATTTAATTAATAAAGGAATAACCGCTCTCATCGGCACCGAAGGAGTACTTCAACAGTTACATGATAATAAGAAGCTCCCCAAGTGGATATTTTCATTATTTCATGAAATTTGTCTGTGCGTTTATCCCGATAAAACACCAGAATTACTCTCGTTTAGAGAAAATCTACTTTCATTCCCTGGTATTGATAAAAATAGAGATCTCCAATCTGACTTTACTTCGATAAAAGCAATTTCAGTGTGTATGTATGATGATTTAGTTCGATTATTGGATGACATAAAAACTAATATAGAGCAAAAAAACTATTCTATGATAAGCGCCTACCACAATTATCAACAGGTTAAGTCTTTGTTCAATAAATACAGCGACACTTTCACACAAGCGCACCTTGATATATTGGTTCAGTATGGCATTAAAGGGTTTGCCATTAACAAAGGCCTAGTTCAAAAACACTTACTAGCAGAGTTACAATCAAGCGTTAATGACCACTCATTCAACAGAGAAACAGCAAGAACTTATCGAACAAGCTTTGCATGGTTAATGCGTGAATCCGGCATAACATTTAGTGATATTTATCCCATCAAGTTAACTAAAACGGTCAAGCATAAACAGAGACTTAATACTGATGACTTTTATACGGAGGGTCAATGCAGAGAATTGGCTTTTTACATTGAGAAACTATTACGTGATGACAATACCAGCCTCTATCACAAGATCTTATTAAGTTTTGGTAAGGTAATATTAAAAACAGGTTGGAATATTAGCCCGTTACTTAATTTGGAATGCGAGGACATTATTGAAATTGTGTCTCCGATCACTAATAAAGCAGAATATGCTGTGGTACTTCAAAAAGCAAAGGCTGGTTATCGAAATGATACTTATTTTTTTGATAAAAGCAATTTAAAGGCCGATACGCTAAAAAGTGCTATTTCAGATCTATTGATTATTCGTGATGAATTAACCAAGGATTTAAGAGAACGAACACAGCATAGTAACTTTGTGTTCATCTACCCTCGTAATGAACAAGTTCTCAAGCTTGAATATCCATCGGTTAAACACTTATCGATAATACTTAAAAATGCGGGTTGTCGTATACCTTTTGTCGCTCAGAAGATCCGTAAAGGTGGTGTTAATCATATATACCGAAAGGTGCATAAAAACATCAAAAAATATTCAGATACGGCAAACCATTCATTTGATGTATTTGAGTCCTATTACCTGCGCATTGACCCTGATCAGGCTCGCTACTCACTAAATCAGGCAACAAAGATAATGGGTGACTATTTTACAGGTAAGGAAATATCATCTGAAATCCACATTATTACTGACGAGTCAGCCATTCAACATCAAGTAGTACCCACAGGCACTTGTGCGGCAATAACCAATAACGATGAGATGGAGCGTTACGAGAAAGAACATCGTAAACTTCACCAAAATAATAAAGATTCTGATAGCAAGTTATGTGCAGACTTTTTAAGCTGTATATGGTGTAAATACTTTCGCGTTGTTGTTGATGCCGAGCATGTATGGAAGCTGTTGAGTTATAGAAATTACATCTTATTAGATATGGAAATGTCAGTTGTGGATTTTGATGATAGCAATCATCAAATCACAAGTATTAACATTTTAAAACAGCGTGTAGATGACATTATCAGCAACCTAAGAGAAAGAAGCAACAAAGCAGTAGATGATGGGTTCATCTTATTAGAAAAACAAGGTTTACACCCTGATTGGGAGTTTGCTTGCCCATCAATGACAGTGATCAAGGAAAATAATCATGGCTGATATTAACGATATAATTTCTCACTCCATTAGCGTTGATAACAACATTTCAATCCTTCCATTATCAAAGGATGAAATAGGAATGGTATCGAATCTAGTAGTGTGGGATAAGAAAACACCTAACAACAAACCAATGTACTTTGGAGGTAATTACTTTAAGCAAATTGCGACAGAGAAGAGCGCGATTTTAATTGACACTGGCTCAGTCACATTTGATTATGAGCTAAAGGCAATCATGATCGCTGCATTGCATTTAGGTACTGTCGAAGGTGGCACACCGTATAAATGGAAATCAGTAGCAACGCGAATTCGTACATTAAGAACTTTCTGCGCATTTCTTCAATCCAAGAAATACGAAAGCTTCCGAGAATTAAACAACACACAAGAACTGAAGTTGCGAAATATTCTTCAAGATTTCCTATGCCTCCCAAAGTTGCAAGGCGGCATGGATCAAGGCAAATACACCTCTGCTCCTAAGACAGTTCGTGATGCGTTAATCTTTTTATATGTATTTGGAGTTGTCAGTAAAGAGCCTCTATCGTCACTGATAGACGAACTCACAATTACTAAGATTGCAAAGCACGAGGACGAACATAGGCTAAAGCATTCGATTATTCCAACGAGTGTGATGAAGTCAATCATAGAAACCTCCACAGAGTACATCGAAAAAGCAAAAAATAACCTTAAAAGCTTTATCGATATTCATTCGAGAGCCAATAGCAAAATTGAATTTAGCAATGCACAAACGCCAAAAACAGTAATTATTTCAAAGAATAAAAATTTACTTGATGAATTAAGTGCTACTAGAAGCCACATAAGAAATTTAAACCTTCACGTTTATACTTTGGTATTAGCGTTTACTGGAATGCGTGATAATGAAGTGTACGAACTAAAAAACCACTGCCATTCGCAAAGAGTTGAGACTGGAGAAAGTGTCTATACGATCAATAGCCAATTATCTAAAACAACCGAAGGCGTGATAGAACTCGACTGGATAGCCAATCAGGTTGTTTATGAAGCGATAGCTTTGTTAAGCAGAGTTAATGAAGTTTATAGGGAAAGAGCAAAACTAATACTCAAACACCATAGACATATAATGTCGGATAAGGAAATTAATAAATATGAGGAAGGTCTTAAATCCAGTCGCTTATTTGGGATTCAACATACCTGTTATACAACTCGCTTTATTCATGCAGCTAGAGGGTCAGATTCCGTAGGCTCAGTTTCGTTGAGCAGACATAAAGTTAAAGTGACCGCTCAGGATATAGAGCAACTTGAAAAGATGGGTTGCAACTATCAATCGGTTAGCCAAAAAAGTGGAAAGCGAGGACTAAAGTATAAAGTCGGTGATTTTTTCAACTTTACAGCTCACCAGTTTAGACACACATTTGCATGGTTTATTATTGCAAATCGTTTGGGCGACCTAGACGATATTAAATATCAATTCAAGCACCTAAAGAGAGTGATGACATTTGTTTACTCGGAGCGCGGTTATGAGGCGTTAAGCGAATTACGCACAGTTATTGAATACTTTGAAGAACTAGTCAATAAACAAGCTATTGAAGATATTGTTGAGTCGGCAAAAAAAGAGCAAGTTACAGGAGGTGGTGGTGATAGACTTTCTAAGTTTCTTGCGAAGCTTAACTCAAATGAAGCTCACGTTATTTTCACTACAGAACAACAGCCACATTTTAATAATACTCAAGAATTAATAGACTTTGCCACTAAGCACAGTGATAACGTTAGAGGATTACCACACGGCTATTGTACTAAGGGGGCTGGATGTAAGATAAAAAATGCATCTGATCCTTCACATTGTTTATATTGTGATACCTATTATGTCACTCCCAACCATTTACCTTATTGGAAAGCAATTAAACATAGCTGTGAACAAAAAATAGAGCGTATTCAATCACTGCCCGATACGACACGTTATCAATCATTTCTAACAGGATTAGAAGACAACTTAAATGCGGCAAACGAAATCATTGATAAGTTAGTACTAGCACCTAATACCAACATCAAAGCAACCGTAGAGAACTAATATGCCTACCCGCGAACAATTATTGTCTTGTGTAAAAGAATTTAAGCAAAACAACGACCCGATCACCATTACTAAAGTTGCTGATAAATGCGGCATATCCAACTCTCTAATATACAACCGCCATCCCGACATCAAAGATATGATCAATAAACTAAAGAAAAAACAAAAAGAACAAGCTCTGGTTGAGCAACAAAAAGACCAGACTGAGAAGCTACTTAAGCGTAACGAAAACCTTGAGCGTAAACTATCTCAAGCAAAGAAAAATGATGATAAAGAAACCATTGCAATGTTAATGGCCCACATACAAGAACTATACTCGATGTATGACTCTTTGCTTGAGGAGCGTAATGCTTTTGCTAATCGCCTTTATGATATCGAAAATGGCTAATTTGGATACCTGATTGTTGCATAAGGTTTTTATATTTGCAGATAGTGCATAAGTCCTAACTTGATAAAATGAATTTAAATATGAAGTGTGATTTCATCTAACAAACTAGTGATTCGAACGTACGCTTTACTGACACAATACATAATCTATTTATCAATAGCTTGACTATCCTAATCCCATATCACGTTAAACTTGTAACGTACTATCTAATAACGTTTTCTAACTTTATGTGGGCCAATGATTTTAAATTGTAAGCAAAAATCGATAACCCTGGCCAATTTAATTCACTTTGCTTTATTAGGTGAAAAATAAATGTCGCTGCTATTGTGTGAGAGTAATAAAGTCTCATACAAAGTATTAAAGATTCATACTGGGATTACTAAAAAGGTCGAAATTATCGGCCTTTTTATGGTCACTTTGTGCATTGTCGACGTTAGTGTAAAAATTTATCAATACTTTTTCTAATACGTTATTATCTATCTTTATATAAAATGCAAACCTTGTAAGGTCTGCATAATAAGCTGTAAGGTTTAATTACCTAGTCTACATTGTGTTCTAAAATATATGAAAAACCTTTCATGGAGATAATATGAATGAACTAAAAAAAGATTTCATTGGACAACTGTCCAAATTGAGTCCGTTTATAGCTTCAGTGCTCATTCCTTTAGTTCTTGCTTTAATTGGTAATTGGATTTCTATTTCTCTTAAAGATAGTGAAAACAATATGAAAATGATAGAAATAGCAGCAAAAATATTGGAGGCAAAGCCTGACAAAGAAGTAAAAGCCACTAGACAATGGGCTATATCAATTTTAAAAAAACACTCTACAGTTCCATTTCCTGATGAACTTAGTCAAGATCTCCTTACTTTCAGTCTACCAACATTTTTAGCTGGTACTTCTAATGTATCTTCTAATAACTTAAATCCTATTTCTAATTTAGCGAGTAAAATTTCCAACACCTTTCTCACTTCGACTCTTAATTCAGAAGAAAGAACCTTTGCTTTAGAAAGGGCGAAAAAAGGAATTCGATTAATTGTAGAGCCCTCATTTAATTCTGATATTACGAAATTGACAAACGACGAAGTTATAAGTCTTATGCCTTTGGAATTTAAGTTGATGATAAAATTAGGTATTGTTTATTCGTATCATAATCATTTGGTAATATTATCCAAAAATTACGAAGAATCATTAAAAGGAGAAGACTCAGATTCTGCTCTCCAACGCTTGAATAAAGGAATAAAGCACGCAGAAGATTCATTTGAACTACTGTTAAATGAAATCAAATAGTATCCAACTTAAACCTAACAAGTTGCTAGGCGCTGTAGATTAAATTATGTAGTGCGTTTAATAACAAACCATCGGTTAATTTACGAAGCGTCGCATAAAAAAATTACGCTGGGAGTTTTCACACAGTCCCTGGCATCAATGGCCAGAACGTAATCTTGCTTAAACAGAATAGAAGCTTGTTAACAAAATCTAAAGGCATATCTCGGCTATGTATCACATTAAGCCAAGTTGTGGCGAGTACTGGTGGTAGACGTTGTTGAACCATTTTATTCAATCCTTGAACTGTATTAACTACTAAATAATCATAGCCAACGACTGTTAATAAGGAAGATAGTGATAGTTTTTTTGCCTTTGGTTAATCTTTGATGCTTATTGTAAGGTTTGGTTGATATCAAGCTAATAAATTCGGCAAATAGACCTCGTACCGACCTGTGATGGCACAACTTAAAGGGGTAATTATATAGGTTCATTAGTAGTTAGTTGTTGTGCCTATTGGTAAGATCACTTTGTCTAACTTTGTCTAACTTTGTCTAACTTTGTCAGCAGAGTACGCTATATAGTCTTTTCAGTCTGAATAAACCTATAATTTGGATGTTCAGATCATGTGCCTATTTCATACGAATATTGTGCGCTCATTATTTTGATGATTTCCGCTTTGCCTTCGAAGAGCTTTGACATTCATGCAGACAATAATAAGTGGAGGTAATTGTGGCTAATTTTTCAAGTAACTATTCTGTTTACATTGGTATTGATTGGGCAAATGATAACCCGGATCTTTTATTGTTTGAAGCGTTGGACGAACGCCACAACAGATTTTGGCTAGTTAAATCATTCTAATTCATTGAAGTTTAGTGATGTTGAGCTATAACTAATCACAAGCATGGAGTGAATATTGCTTAGAAGTATCCATAATAAGCATTATATTTCATTCGTTTTTTTGACACAAGGAGTAGTGCCTTTATGAAAACTTTACTAATTCAGTTACTTACCACATCACTAGGTGGGTTGTTTTTATGGTTTTTTATTGAATTAAAAAATGCCTAGGAATCTCTTCGATTTTGAAGTGTTTGGTATTGCCATTATAGATACGGTAATTTTAACGGTTCTCATATCTGCAGCTTTAACTTGCTTTGCTACAGCCCTTGCAATGTTTAAAGCATACTTAGAGTAATAAGTAACCGTGGCATAGTTGAAATATAAGGCAATTAAAGAACGGACGAAAAACAGTTGACTGTGCTCGTTCCTCGCAAATTTTATCTATTTATGCGCCGCTTTTTGGGGCGTTAGCTTCAATTCAAAATCGGAGACCTAAAATGACAAAAAATGGAATTTTCAAATCGCTGGCTTTAGCTACGGTGATTATACTTAGCGGTTGCGCCAACATCCCTCAGGAATCAGTGACGCTTAATAAAGAAATAGCTACTGGTATAACGTCAATTCACGAATCAAATATAAGATTTATTAATCAATACTTTGAAGTTAAGAATTCAGAAATAGATAAGTTCGAAAAAGAGGCGATTGACAATTTTTTCAATAAGATTGCCGCAGCTACAACAAAGGCCGGGGCACCACCGCTAGGTGCTCAAGATCTATACAAAATAAAGGTGAAAGTGGAAGCAATACATGCGGAAGGCTTTAAGTTCAAGGCCGAGCTGGATGCAAGTAAAAACCTTATCATTGAAAAACTTCAAGGTGAATATAACCTTATTATTAGCGCTAATAGTAGTATTACTGGTTTACTCCAGTCCGCTGTAGATGTCGATAAGGCAAAAAATGATGGTCTTTCAAAAGTCAAAGATCTAAGTGATGGAAAAATTGACTTAACAGATATTGACTCAAAGGTTGATGATTATTTGGCGAAATTGGGGTCCTCGTCAGCGAAAGCTTCTTCTCTAATCGAAACAATTCAAGAATCATTAAACTCAAAAAAAGGAGATAAGTAAATGTCTGATTATTGGGATAATATTATCAAGAGTGCTGGAGATGAATCCATTTCAGAATTTTCTGATAAGGCATCAAGTTTAATCAAATTAACTAATGAAGAAATACAAGAAGCTATTCCTAGTGGCGTTGAGCACGCCAAATTTGCAGAGCTAATGAGCGTAGTTAATAATTCAGCTAAATCCAATGCAGAGAAGGCAGAGCAAATTCGTAAAATCTCTGGATTTGCAGAGATAGCCGCAAACCTTCTTACAAAGCTGGTTTAAAAGCTAACAAGGAAAGGCAGCATCGACCTTCGGGCTTTACGAGCTAACGCGCGCCGCTGATTTGGGCGTTAGCTTCTATTTAAATTAACTAAATTATGGATGAGCCAGGTGACTTTCAATAATCAGAAACTATGGATAAGGCACCAATGAGTTCTTTACCATTTTCTAGTAATAAACCAAAAATATCGTCTCGATCTATTCCTCCTTGCTCACATTGAATTTCCTTTAACCAACCTTCACTCGCTAGATTCGAAAAAAAAGGCGGTAATTCATGAAACTCATAAGGTGTGGCGGTTAATGGAAAAAGGAAACCAATAGGTGAGCCTCCTTTAAGATAATCAATCGTGTATTGAAATACAAAGGCACTTGATTTTTCATGCATGAACTCTTCTAAAGTACCTGCTAAAATGCCATTAGCAAATATTTTAGCTTTACGATTTACATGTGACATAACTATTCTCCAAATAACTTCACGACAGTTTTATAATTTTACAATTCGTAATAGTAATAGTAATAAATACTATTACTTTGCCCAATGCGAAGTGACTGTTAATGAAGTTTTAAATACAGCTGTTCTTGCGTAAGCATAGTCACCTCAATTCACTTAACCCTAAAACAATCGCTTCTTGTTGAAAACGACCAGATATATTGATCACTCTTTCATAAGCACTCGTTAAAAAATGTTCTTTAACTACCTCATTACTTTCGTAAAATGCAGACTGTTCAATAACATCATCAAACCCATTTGAATCAATAGCTATTTTGAGGGGGCTTGCTCTTTTCTTGTCGAAAGTCACTGCACTTGATTCTTTACTTGCAATATCCTCTTGAACAACTGCCTTCATCTTTTCAAACTTAACAACATCAGCCTCAAAAGGTACATCTTGCTTAATTCTATAAGCATATTCCAGAAGCTTAGGTTCAGCGGGCAAATACATAATAGCTTCTTGATTATTTGAATCTGTCATTCTCAGTATTCGGCCTAAAATTTGTCTAAAATGCATTTCAGTTTTTATATTAGTGAGATGGCAGCATATTTGTAAACGAGGAATATTCGTTCCTTCACTGATCATACCTACAGAAATAATCCATTTAGTTTTTGCATGCCTAAATTGTTGAATAATACTTGTAGGTTCACTTTCCCTGTAGGTTACAACAACAGTATCTTCGTTAAAGCCGGTTTTCATTAACGTTGATATTTGCCGTGCATGCTCAACAGATGAGGCAACAATTAAGCCTGCTGCATCTGAGTTGTTTGTTCGAATTAAATTTAGCTTTTTTTGTGCGGAAGAAATTACGTATTTAATTACCGCTTCATTTTCAATAATCTCTTGATAAGGAACTACTGACTCCATTAATAAGGATTTAAAGCTACTGAATGTTTTTGTCTCAACGTCATCTACAACCGAAATATTATTGTTATCCACTGCGATAATCTGCGGCACACGACAAACATCGTCAGTAATGGCCTCAGAAAGCCCATAAACATAATCACATGATATTTTGTTGCTAGGATGCATATAGTTTGAAAGAACAATAGGTGCAGCATCAGAGCGCCAAGGAGTACCCGTTAACGCTAATGTAAACTTCGCCTTATCTTGAATGTTAAGAATTATCTGTTCACCCCATGCATTGGCATTATCAATATTAGATCCCGCACAATGATGAATTTCATCAAAAATCACAAAAACACGATACTGCTCGAATAGCTGCCAAAAATTAATATCTAGATACTGTAAATTTTGATACGTTAAAGATCTCCCTCTAGCCCCTATCAGTCCATCAAATCGTTCTTGAGTCTTTAACTGTAAACTATCACTAAAATCTTGAGAAACAATTGAAGAAGGTGAAAAGCAAATAATTAAATCGACCATATTATTTTTTAACAACTGATCAGCCAATTCAGATGCCATCAAAGTTTTACCTGCGCCAGGTGTTGCTAAGGCTAAAAAATGGTTAGTGCCATTCTGGTATTGTGTTAAAGCTAAATTAATACACTCAGCTTGCCATTGTCTTAGTTTCATATTATCTCTAGCGGTTCATCTTGTTTAAGTAAGCCTTCAATAGCCCTGATCTTCCCTAATATTCTTGTGTTGTTATCTCTAGCCTTATTGTACTGCGGCTGTAATTCATTAACTAACTCAGGGAAGTCTGAATAAAGCTCTTTGTATGCTTCAGACTCCCCTATATTCAACAGCAGTTCAGCTCTGTAGTGATTCAACTTACCAAGTAATTTCACTTGCTTATCATCCTGTTTTTCAGGTGAATAAGTTACATTAAACTTAGTAAATTTTGTTATTACATTAACATCAAAAACTTCTGTTTTATTGAACCGGGTAAATCCCTTTTTATTCGATACCAATTTCTTCAACCAACCCTTTTTTACTAGCTTTAAGAGTTCGGCATATATATCCCGTCTAACTTTTGTAGGCACTAAAGAAGGGTCACTTTTTAAGGCTAAATAAGCTGACCGGACATCGCTCGTTGTGAAGTGATCAAAGTTTGTAGCGACAATAATTTGAGCTACAAGAGGGTCAAATTTCAAAATAAATCCTAATCAACATATAACAATAATGGGTATTATAGGGCGTGGCCCTTTACCACTCAACATGAAAATCTAATCATTTTGCCCAAAGGAAAATTCTGGTGAGTGATTTAGTTAAAGATTTTGGTGAAATGTTACGATCAAAGCGTAAAAAAGCAGGATATTCTCAAGAGAGTTTTGCCGCGTATGTTGGTATCGAAAGAGGTAATTACGGCAAGATGGAACGAGGCTTAGTTAATATAAAATTAGAAACTTTATACAAACTCACTAATGCATTAAATTGTGAGTTTGAAGAAATAATGCCTTCAAGGCTGAAACATAAAATTAATCTAGATTAACTTAAAGCACTTTAGTAAAACATTTATCCGTATTTAGATAAGTAACATAAACTGTTTAGAGGATATATTTAAAGACTATATCTCTACAGGTAAAGTGCCACTAGCGTTAAGTTAGCATCATATAAAGTCATAAAATAACAGACATTTACTGTATTTAGTTTTAGTATATGGGTATTAATAATGCTTATACCAACAGATAAATTAAGGGAATAGTTTGATCCGTTTACTCCATATTTCAGATATACATTTTAAAGCCCCTTATTGCCTTGATGAAAGAATTGATAGAGATTCAAGAATTCGTGACTTAATAATGAGGGATGCTAAAGATTTTGTAACAAAAACGGATATTCCGGTAAGTGCTATTTTAGTTACAGGTGATATTGCGTTTAAAGCTTCACCCGAAGAGTTTTCAAAAGCGAGCGAATGGTTGAAAAAACTGGCCAAAGAAGTTGGTGCCGACTTAGAAAATGTTTATGTGGTACCTGGTAACCACGATGTTAATCGAGGTACCGGGGATAAGTTCAATGTTAAAGCTGTGCGCAATGAAATATTAAGCTCTAATGGTGAAGCAAGAGTTGGAACATTCCTAAATGCGTTACAAGACCAAGATGCTAGTAATGCTTTAATGGAGCCATTTTCAGCATATAACGAATTTTCTGCACAATATGAATGTAGTATTTCTCCTAATAAACCATTTTGGCAAAATTCAATTCCCTTTTGCCCAAGATATAAATTAATCTTAAATGGCCTTACTAGCACCTTTTTTTCAGGTTCTAATGATGCCAAACCCAATTTATATATGGGGGAATTTCAAGCAAATTTGAATATCTCTGATGGTGAAATTAATTTGGCAATGTTTCACCACCCGTATGATTGGTTGGAAGATGGAGATAAAGTCGAAGATTACCTTACAAATAGATCCCAAATAAGGTTAGTTGGTCATAAGCATAGGCAAAGAGCTGTATCCGATCATAATGGAGTGTTATTTTCAGCTGCTGCCGCTAATCCTGAACGTAATGAACAAGGCTATGAGCCAGGCTATAATATATTAGATTTATCAATTAGTGAAAATGATGACTCAGCTTTATTATCAATATCTGCTCACTTGAGAGTGCTGCAGAATATGCCAGAAATTTTTTTACCAAAAATGAAAACTGCCACCAAAGATGTGTGGGAGTACGAATTTGAAATTCCTTTATCGAAAATTAAAGTAGAAGAGATCCCCCCCCTTCGAATAGATAAAGCTGAAGTAAAAGACAAAATAGATGAAGCCCCCCTTGCTCAAGATGGTACCCATAGAAGTTTAGTGTATAGATTTTGGAATATTGCTGAAAGCGCGAGAAGAGATATTATTGGACAACTCAACTTATTGGCTGGGGATGAAAAAGCTCTTCACCGTCTTGATAAATATGAAATTGCGCTTGAGAATGTAGTGATATTTGAATTAAAAGATAAGTTTATTGAATTGATAGAAGCAGCTGAGGGATTAAAATGAGTGATGAAACTTTAGAAATGCACAAGTATTTCTCCGATTGGATGCGTCCAGCATGCATTGGTAATGATAGAGAAGCATTAGTATTACGTTGGCAAACTGTTAGTAGGCTTGTTAATGAAGGAGTAAGCCTTGAAAACACCATGCTTTTGATTAAATACTCCTTTGGTGATTTAAGCTGCGTAGCTGAATTGGAGTGGTTTCAGGAAGAATTTAAAAAGGATGATGTTTCATTCTCTATGCTTGAAGAGAACAACAGAGCTGAACTCCAGTGCCTTGCTGGGATTATGCTCTGTCTTTTGCTTGAAAACATGAACGAGGATGCTTCAGACATTGGAACAAGGGTTCTGAGTGTCAAGTTCTTTAATCTACGAGAAGTTATAGGTTGTGCCCCAATAGTTCAATTGGCAGCTGAAGCCGTACAGCGTTTTGCAAGTAATGGAAGAAAACGACCAGAGATAGGAGAAGTGGTTACTATTGGTTTGAAAAAAACAATAGATGATGGCATTGAAGCTATTGTACCTGGCGACTGGGATACTTATACAAATGCGATCAAAGTAATTTCTACGACATCAACTAGACGATTTAATCATCTAGCAAAATCTGCTACTGAGTCAATAAATCAATTAAAAAGCTTTGCTGATGTTCAAGATGAAGAGTTAGAAATGTTGTGGTGGCTCATAAATTCGCATAGTAAAAGACTTAGTTGTTCATTTAGCTCTTTAGAAATTGAGGCTTTATCTACAGTAGCAGGCATTGAAATTGCTGATATTACTGCACTCGACACCGAGATTCCAAGCTTAGAAGCTTTTATTCATCGAACTATACCTGATCACGATAATAAGACCATTGGAACTATCGTGAAGAGTTCTTTTGAATACATTGAACAGTTGATTTCAATTGATGATTACTGCGATAAGTTCGTCACTCCTTGCCATTATGCTTTAAAATGTTTAAAAGAAGCAGGTAAAGAAGCATGGGGTGAAAAGGTTACCACTGAATTAGGTTTATCAATAGATGTTGAAGTTTCCTTACCTGAATGGGCTATACAAATTTGTAGAGAACGTTTAATCATTAAAATGAATTAGTTTAAGGTTATTTATTATGGCTTTATGCTCAAATCCAGACTGCAAAATTGAAGAAACTGGTAAATGTATTGAAGGTTTCTCTATTTTAGGAGATTGTCCTACATATGGTAAAGAATCTGATGAGTTAGCAACAGAAGTTGTTGATCGTACACTCTCTAATGAAGTAACTATAACCCAAGAACAAGTAATTTTGCATAACGGGGATACATTAGGATCTAAGGACGTTGATTTAATTCTGAATAAGCATGGAGGAAAAATCATTGCTTGTGTTGGTCCAAGTAATATTGGAAAAACTACATTATTAGCTAGTTTTTATGAGTTGTTTAGCCACGGCTCAATGGATGAGTTTATATTTGGTGGTTCCCAAACATTATTTGCTTATGAAGAAATATGTCATCACTCTAGGGCTGCTTCTCAGAATATTCAACCTAATACTCCAAGGACGACTAGACAAAATCAGGCTTCATTTTACCACATTGCATTAAATCATAAATTGAATAACACTCGTGTGGATTTATTGCTTGGAGATAGGGCTGGTGAAGAATATGAAGCTGCAATTGATAATAAAGAAGACTGCATAGGTTTATATGAAGTAAATCGTTCTGATGTTCTTTTGCTTTTAGTCGACGGAAAAGCATTAGGTGATAATAAGGCTAGGCATGTTGCGAAAAATAGAGCTGATTCGTTAATTCGAGCATTTAAAGAAGATAAATTACTTAGTGGAAATTCTAAAGTTATTATTGTCATGACTAGGTATGACTTAGCCTTTCAAGAAGGTAATTCAGATAAAGCTATAGCCGAATTGGATAACCTTTTAGCTAAGGTAACATTAACGCTAAATGGAACAAATATTGATATTAGTACTCATATAGTAGCTGCTAGACCAGATGGTACAGAACATGTGAAGGTTGCATATGGGATACCTGAACTGATTAATATTATTGTAAATACAGAGAACCATAGCACTGAATATAAATCACTTAATAATTGCAATACTAATAACGGCTTGCGTAGTTTTCAAAACTTAAGGAGCAGTCAATGAATGATAATAATGAAAGTCTATCAGTGATGATTTGTGGACTACCTGCATCTGGGAAAACTACGTTTTTAGGCGCGTTGTCTCATTCAATAAACTCGCAAGAAATAGAAACTTCTCTTAAGTATGATGGCCTACCAGAGGATAGAACTTATCTAAATCAACTAGCTGAACGTTGGCTAAGTTGTGAAGCTATGGATAGAACTATTATAGGTACTGATAACTCAGTCGAATTAAAATTAAGAAGTGAGTTAAGTCGAATAAATCTAACCATTCCTGATTTATCTGGTGAGACATGGAGTCATTTATGGGACGAAAGACAAACGACTAGAACCGTTGCAGATCTCTGTAAACAGGCAAGCGGAATTTTATTCTTTGTACATTGTGATCAATTTGTAAAGGTTCAAACAGTCGTCGATCAAAACTTACAAAATAAAGCTCTGGGAGAGGAGGAAGTAAATGCGACTATTGCTGATTGGCTTCCTTTGGAGCATACACCAACACAGACAATTGTTGTCGATATTCTTCAATCATTAAGCAATGTAGAAATGAGTGATAAGAAAAGGAAGCTAGTAGTTATACTATCCGCCTGGGATAAAGCTGAGGCGTCTGGTCAAACACCTTCAAAGTATTTGAGTGAGCACTTTCCGCTGCTCAGTCAATTTTTAGAAGCTAATTTTTTATTTTCTAAAATTAAAATTCTCGGTATAAGTGCCCAAGGAGGGGATTTGGATACTGAAGGCGAAAAATTGAGTGAATTTGATCTCCCTACCAACAGGATAAAGATCACAGATCAGAAAGATGTTTATAATGATATAACACTTCCTCTCAAATGGTTGTTAGAAGGTTAATGGATAGCAATCAAACCATTAGAATACAACAGTGCTTGCATGGCTATGAAAATGGCCATAGGCTTTTATCATCTTCGATAAACTTCCCAAAGCAAACTCAAAGCCAATTATTAAAAATGAGTGATGCTTCTATTACAGGCTACAGTGAATCGTCATCCGCTTACCTAACAGGTTACCCCTTAAAAGAAATCGGCGCATATGCATTAGCAAAAACATGGCCTGCACCAGAAATGCCTCGACCAGGGTGTGTATGGACTCATACCATAATCATTGACTATGCAGATTTGGCTCAGATATTAGATGCTGAACCCCTTTTAAATTTGTTCGAAAAACCTATTGGAGGGTCAGGCTTAAATTATAAAAAGGAAATAAACTATAACTCATCAACGCTTAGCCCTCGCATTAATTTTAAGAATGATGATTTAAGACCTTTAATGAATGAAATTTATACTTACCCTAATGAGTGTATAAATTTTCCATATCTAGATCATATAGATGAATTGGTACTAAGGTTGTGGAGCCAGCAATGGCCTAAATTACGTAGAAGTTTTACTTTTAGAACGCTCTCAACTTCTAGCTCGGCTTTTGAATTTGATTTAAATATTCTTCGTAAGAATTCCAGCACCTTTCAAAGTAATATTCTTTTGAACGAACCTATTATAAATGATTGGTTGGAGCTAGCTTTAAAAGATGCTCAGCAGTATCCACCGAGTGAATTACGTAAATTTTTATGGCGTCATGGCGCATCATGTGTTCATCAAAGAGAAGCATTTATTCATCTAATTTTTATTTATAACTATATGTACGAGGTAGACAGAATTGAAGGAGTTAAGAAAGCGTTAGAGCACTGTTTCAACTGGTCTGACTGCTCTATTACTACTTTTTTATATGTATTAAATGAGTTATTCGATAGAACTCAAGATAAGGTAGACATCAAGTTATGGAAAGTAATACTTAATGTCCTCTCCATAGAAAAATTTTTTGATGAATTCAATATATTTTTGATTGAAAAACTATCTAAATTGATTAATCAAAATAAAATTGAAGTAGCTAGAGAAATTTTGCAATTGAGTGTAAATATACCGTCATTTATTTGTGAAAAAGTAATTGAAATTACACCTATAACCCAGTTAGACAGGCTATTGCCAATTAATAGCTTTGATATTTATAGTGCATTTAAGATTCGTAGAGACATTTGTTTGCTACCTTTGTACTGGAAAAATCAAGAAGTAATTTCTCAAGAGGTTATTGAGGCTATTGATTTTGGAGATGCTACTATATCGGAGGTAGCAGAAGCGATCTTTCTTGCCGCTAATTATAAAGCTGCGTCGGAGCTTGTGAGTACATATGAAAGTAAAGCTATAGCGCCACTTTTGAAAATTATTATTGAAAGTGATTCACAATTTACTGAACGGTGGTTAAATATATTATTGTCTGAAAAGTATTTTTTAATTGAGGCACTATTAGAATTTAAACATATATCATTAAGCTTGTTATCTGTTATATCTAAAGGCTTTTACCCTTCAGAAAATATAGGGGGAAATTTTGGTGATATTTGGGTTCAGTTGATTGATAAATCGAATGAAAGTATTGGTAATAATCATTTAGACTTTGCAATATTTTTGCTTGAACGTGCACTCTCTGGTGTGTCCTATGACCCCTCTAAATTGATTAGCCTTTCTCTAGACACTGTGGTTGAAGCTATATGTGAACAAGGTTTACATTACTCTCAATGGCGACAGTTGGAGAGAGTATTGCCATCTGCAAGTTGGCTTGAATGGGATAAGTGTGAAATATTGCTTAAGGGAATTGGTTCTTTTTTAAAGAAAAACCATATTGATATAAATGATGAAAATTTAACTTTTCGCTCTCCTAGAGTAAAGCGTAGAATATTTGATATATACTCTACCTAAGGCAAAAAAGAACCCATCCCTAAAAAGCTTATGGATTAATTGATAATTGCATTGAGAATGGAAAGTTATTTTTAACTAAATAAGCTACTGATAGACTCTGTAACAAAATCTGTGTAACTGCCTATCATTAATATCCAGCGAGGGTTTAGGATAGGCAGAATAGATAAGAATGAACTAGAAGCATTTGCTAAGCACCCAAAGGCATTAAGCCAGAGTAAATCTTACCTTACAATAATTATTCAGCATTAAACCCTACATAATTGTCACCAACCGAATACGCAACGACCTGACTTAATTCCTGCAAGCTATAACCCGATTCTTTTTTCCATTGATTAAATGTATCTTGGATTATTTTCAAATTGCGCTTTGAAGTTAAGCCACCGTTAATCAGATTATGAGACCTAAAATAAGCCTCGACGTCTCTACTCAAAATAAATGTATCCTTACCCAATTGACGCAATGCGTATGGGCCAGTGTTTCCACCTAACCGAGAGCCATGTTTTTTAAGATATAACCAAAGACCGGTAATGTCATCTGTTGGCCAGTTAGCTAACCATTTACTAACGGAATCATGTTCATCACTAATTTCTTTCAACCAAAAAGCATTATCTCGTACAGTTTTAACTTTTGTAAAATTACGAATTATTTTAGGATCTGTAGCCTTACGCTCAAGCATATCATCAGGCATCATGATTAGCTTATCAATGGAAAAATTCCAAAAAATCTCTTCAAAGCCATCCCACTTTTTATTTACAACCGCCCATACAAAACCCGATTGAAATATCTTACGAGTGAACTCTGCTAAGACCTCGTTATCACTTACTAATAACAGCTCGTCATAAGTAAGAGGTTTCGATATTAAGTGAGACAAGGCTATTTCACCACCTTTTCGCTCAGCAGCGCGGTGGTAAAGATCTTTAAATTTTTCCATTAAATAAAAACACTAACTTGTAAAATATAAGGGTAGTTTACAGTAGAAGTTTCGAAGGTAAAATATGATTACGTATTACTTTTGAAATAGCATTCTAAGTTTTAAGAATAATGTTTGCTGAATCCAAACTTTAAAGTGAAGTAAGGTAAGGCCCGTAGAATTCTAATAAATGTATGAAGTAGAGTAGAGCTTATACAAAAAATGATTTGGAAGCTCAGATTGTTTGAGCTAACAATGCTAAAGCACACACTTAGCATCGTGGATTACCATATAACGTCTTATCGTTAAAAGAAGGCATAAGGATTTTTAAAATACCTATAAAATAGAGCATTAACCCTAACTCGCTAACGCCCCCCAAGTGAGACAGTTTAAATTTTGGTGTTCGTTAAATTATTGTACGTGCAATTTCCCAATATCCAGTTAATAGATACGACAATATCGAAGTTGAAATTATGATGGAACTTGGGAAAAGTTATGACATTATTCGGTTTATCATATGATGCAAAAAAGGACAAACGAAAAATCGTATGACATTAATTCGGGAATCTAAGCCAAATATTGCCAGATCGTTCGATAAACAGTTTGGCTCTTCGTACTATAGGAATTTGGCTCGCTACACTCACTGATCTTCTTTAAATTTTTCTATGGGCATAAAAAAGACCTCAAAGCTGAGGCATTTCGTGAGTTTATATGTTTACAATTTTTGGGTGTCACATTTTAACTCATCGACTCGGGTAAATGAGCTATATATTATCCTTGAGATCAATGTTGACTCAGTTGTATAGACCGTCAACCAATGTATACTTGACCTAATCAATTGAATTTAATGAAAGACTTATGGGTACCTCAAACTTTTTCATTAACTCCATTTTAACTTTCTAAAATATCAATTACGTCCTGACCATCAAGACCAACCTCAATTGGTAAGACAGTGAAAACTTCCTGTAAAATCTTGTATATAATCATCTCTCGTTTATCTTTTTTGCTAAAATAATTATTAAGATCATAGGAGAAGTTAATCACACATACCCCAGACATAGTATCGAACTCATATTTAGGTAGCGAGTACTTCTCCAATACCCCTAGCGGCCATATATACACACTAACTTTTCCATATCGTGATTTAACTTGTCTTTTTAAATGTAAATTGACGTTCCTAATGAGGTTTCGAGTCTCATCAACGAATAACCTTACTTTGGTTTCACCAAACCGGTTACTAGCTAATATATCGATTTCAGATAAATATTTATTCATAACTTAATTACACGTCGGCCTTTTATTACCAACGGGGTTTCTCCCTTTTCTTTTATTATATGCACAAACCATTGCTTTCTCTACAGCTAATGCGGCAATACGACCAGGAATATTTCTATATATGACGATGGGAATATAGCGCTTAAATTTCAGTGGTCTATTTAATTTATTAGCTTGCGTATTTGCACGTTTAGATGAACCATTTTTATTTAGACCTACTCCACTAATACCAAATTTATAGATATCGAAATCGAACTTGTCATCGATCTTGTATAGATGTTGAGGCTTTGAGCTTTTTCTACTATTACCATTAACTTTTTTCTTCAAATTCGACATTCGAAGCATTTTGAGCCCAGAAGTCCCAGGTAGCATACCAAGTATTATACCTGAACCAATTTGCATCGCTGACACCTCACCATCTCCAGTAGCGAAACTAAAAACATCATGAACAGTTTGAGCGGTAGTTACTAATGTATTCATGACATTTACTGCTGACATAACTGATCCCATCGAGAACTTGCCCGTAGGATCAACATAACTAACAGGATTAGCATTCGCATACAAATACTTATGCAAGGTCACGGGATCAAGACTATTCCCCATCCAAGTATCCTGCTGACTAAACCTTCCAATTTTTTGGTTGTAATACCTAGCTCGTAAATAATAATTACCCAACCCAGCATCAAACTGCTCACCCGTATAAAGGTAATCATTGTCAGTAATCCCCGTTTTACCTAAATCAACACCAAAAGCATCATAAAAGTATTCATCACTCAGGTTACCACTTTCATCGGTGAGTGCTCTGGTTGAACCTAAACCATCATAAAGATACGTTGAGGTGGTTGCATCACGCTTTTGACTCAGTAAATCATCGCCAAACACATACTCAACCTTAGGTACGTTGGTATTGTCGGTTTCTGCAATCACTTGCGCATATTGCTGATTGTTATCAACCAAGAAGTTTGTCGCTGTACCATTTTCAATTTTCTGGGTACGTATACCGTCAACGTTGTATTGGTAGCTGTGCTCAGTGGTGACAGTACCTTGGGTAATACTCGCTGTAGTTAACTTATTTTTAGCGTTATATCTGTAGGTGGTGATATCGACATCAATCGCTTTGGTTAACGTACTGCCGTTATCATCATAGGTGTAGCTTTCACCACCTGTTTGGCTTAAGCGGTCGTTGTTATCATAAGTAAACGCAGTGATTACACCATTGATAACAGACTGCGTACGGTTACCTACTTTATCGAAGGTGTAACTCGCACTGTGATCACCATTGACTGCATCGGTAATGGTTTCAGTTTCTAAGCGGTACAAGCTATCAAAACTATAATCTGACACTCTGCCTGATAGCTCTAACAACTGAGTCCGTCTGCCCGTGACATCAAGCGTGTAGTCAAACTGTTGTAATACCGTTTCATCTGCTTGTTTGTGCTGCATTTGTGTTAAACGATTTAAGTCGTCGTACACGTAATGCGTACTGGTGGTATTGCTGTTTGTTACGGATGCTCGGTTACCTACTGCGTTATAGGTGTAGGTGGTAACCTTGCCTGTGGCATCGGTTACTGTGCTTAAGCGGTTAAGGGTATCGAAGGTTGAAGTTTCAATACGGGTATCGCCATTAACATAGGTGATGGTGAGTGTGGTTTTGTTGCCGTTGTTGTCGTAACCATAGCTCAGTACTTCACCATTAGGTTTAGTTTCTGTGGTTAGGCGACTCATTACGTCATACGTATAAACCCACGTACCTTCACTGTTGGTCGCTGTTAAGCGATTACCATTATTATCAAAGGTAAAGTTTTCGTTTGAGCCGTCTTTGCTATAGGTAATGCTGGTTACGCGGTTGTTAATATCATAAGCGTAGGTGGTTAGCTCGCCGATAAAGTCAGTGCGGGTAAGCATGTTACCCGATACATCGTAGGTAAAACGTTCAACTTGCCCTAACGGTAAGGTACGCGTTAATACACGCCCCAATGCATCGTATGTCCATGAGGTGGTGCGGTTTTCAGCGTCTGTTTGGGTAAGTTTGTTACCTGCTTCGTCATAGGTGTACTGCGTAGTATTGCCTTCAACATCGGTGACTGAAGTTAAACGACCTAAAGCGTCATACCCGTATTGCGTGGTAATGTTGGCTTGGTCGGTAGCAGATACACGACGCGATAACGCATCAAAACCTGTTTTGATAACACTGCTGTTATGCATCACCGTTTGGGTTTTACGGTCTAAGCTGTCGTAAACGTAGGTAGAGGTACGGCCTAAGGCATCGGTTTCTGTTTTAAGGTTACCGCCTACGTCATAAGTAAACTGATGGATATTACCTAAGGCATCTGTGGTTTGCGCTCGGCGACCATTGGCATCGTAACTGTACTCAGTTCGATTGCCATTAGCGTCAATTTCAGCGGTGACTTGCCCAACAGCGTCGTATTCACTTTCCATTGACGTTAGGTCTGGGTAGGTTGTTTTAACCACACGGTTTAAAGCGTCGTATTCAAACTGCGTTACTGCACCAATACGGTCAGTTTCGGTGAGTACATTACCTTCTTTGTCGTACGTGCTACTGCTGACAGTGCCATCAGGATAGGTGGTATTAAGTAAACGCCCGTATACATCGTATTGATAAGTGGTGCGCTTACCTGCTGCATCAACCGTGGCCGACTGGTTACCTATCACATCAAACTCAACGGTGTTAGTTTCACCTAAGGCATTGGTGGTGCTTATCACGCGGTTACGTAAGTCATAACCATAGGTCGTGGTTTCTGCTACTGCGCTACTTTCTACCGTACGCGACATGGTTTGTGTCAGCATATTACCGTTATCGTCATAGGTGTAACTGCTAAGGTGACCTAGTGCATCGGTTTCGGTAAGTTTATGTCCCTCATCGTCGTAGGTATAATGTGTTTCGTTACCCAAGCCATCACGCAGAAGTATAGGTAAACCTTTACTATTGATGTTATTACCGACAATAATACCTTGTGGATCGGTAATGCTTAATAAATTACCAACGGTATCATAAACATTGGTGAATATATCGCCCGACTCATCCGTAATAACCAGCTCTTGACCTTTATCGTTGTAGGTAAAGTTTACCGTATTATTAAGCGCATCGGTTTGGCTTAATTGATCATCATTAGCGTTATAAGTGGCACTTGTAACACGCCCTAATGCATCAGTTTTAGATAACTGGTTATTGTTATCATCAAAAGTATAACTTGTCACCCCACCTAAGGCATCTACTTGACTGGTGACATTACCATTATCATCATAATAGAAAAAAGTACTGCGGTTTAACCTGTCTGTTACCACAGATTGGCGACCTGCTAAATCATGCTGAAAGCTTGTTCGATTTCCTTGAGCATCTTCTTGGGCAACTAAACGACCATCGTCATCATAAATATTAAACACTTTCGTTCGGTCTTCACTATCTAAAACCTTAAGTAAGCCATGTTGGGAATTATACGTGTAGGATTCTTTAGCTCCCTCTGGTGTACGTCTTTGTATTAGGTTGTTATTAGCATCGTTATCATAATAATAGTATTGATTATCAGGGGTTCTGATTTGCGTTATTAAGTCATTGTCACCACTTCTAGCGATAGTTACGCTTTTACCTGATGAGTGCTGAATACCACTTTGACTAAACGTTAGTGTGGCGCCATTTGGCTCTTTGGCAAATGTCATGCCTGTGTGTGTATTAAAGTGGTATTCAAAGCCAGCGCGTGTCGTTAATATAAAGTCATTTGCATCAAATATTTCATCACTGCCTAGAATTTTCAGGCCATCACCAGCCAAACTAACCAGAGAACTTGATTTAAACGCTAAAGTCGAGCCTGTATTACCAACAGGCTCGAAAGTAAGATTTACATCGAAATCAGCAATCACGTCATAACAAGGTATTTCGGCTTTCACTAAGAACTTTTCAACGTCGCCATTGGGTAATGTTATCGTAGTAACAATTTTCCCTAATGGTTCCATACAATATTTAGATAATATGTTGCCGGGGCCTGTTTTATATTCATTCAACGCCCAACCACTACCTAGCTGTCGAGATTTTTCAACCTTGATCCCTGTATAACCTAATGACCAACCGTAACCAAAGTCTAATAGTTCATGCTTACGTCGACTGTCATAGGTTCGACTGACAGTAATTGGCAAACCAACCATAGGATAGGTAAACTCATCTACGGTATAAGTAAAGTTACCTACTTTTAAGTTACCTTCTACTGACAAGCTAATGCCGTCATATGATATTTGACCTGAGCTATCAGTGACCTCTAGCTGCAACAAGTACAAGCCATTAGTTAACATTGACGGGTCGAATCGATAGACATTTAGATTGTCAACATTCGCCTGTCCAGATGCTACTTCTTGCATCTCAGTCGTGTTGGATGCTGACATAAGCACAAGACGCCAATGACTTAAGTTATTATCCGATGCAGTTACCACAATATCCATTGGTGCCGTCACTTTTGCAGCATCGTCTGGGGAAATAATATCTGCCACGGGTGGAGTAACATCACTACCGTCATTAACATAAAAAGTACTTTGACCTGTCACTACTTGCTCAGATGAATCGGTCACGTCAAGCACAGCTAAGTAGCTACCGGTAATTGATGTATTCGTGTAAATAGCTTCGTTGTTGGCATTTAGCTCGACTACTTCACCATTTACAGTGAGATGATAAGAGACATTCCCAATGGCCCCCTTCGTACTCGCTTTGATTGTCACCGCTTGACCAATTACTGGGTATTGTGGTGCAACCGCCAAATGGGCTTCATAAGCTTGATTGGCAGGAGAAACATATACATCAAAGGAGGTGTCGATGGTATCTATAACATCGTAAGTACGCACAGTAAAACGGTATGTGCCAACTTGCGTTTCATCAGGCGTCCAATTGATTTCTCCAGTTAAGCGACCTATTGATATGTTAGAAACCGTCACGTTTTTATCGCTTTCTATGTGCCTAACCCCGATCAATCGATGGTAAAGTCTGTCACCATCAGGATCCGTAATATTCAATTGATTGTTATAGGGTTGGCCCACTTTGGCATAAGAAAGTGGCAAAGGTTCAACTTCTGGCGGGTGATTTTTCTTTACTAGCACGTCATGGCGATAAATAATTTCACCACCTTTGCGGTCATGTATTTTTAGCTCAAAATATTGCGGTCCAATATGTTCATCTTTTAGCGTTTTGTGTATATGGCAATCCCTATAGTTAGTGGTGTTGCTAATGAACCCACCACCAATAATCCGGCAATAAACTCTGTCTCCGTCAGGGTCACTGAACGTCATTGGTTCGTAATATACTTGGCCAACATAGGCAACATGTGTAGATGCCGCTCTTGTTATAATTGGTGCTCTATTACCTTGATAAGTCGTTAACGCATACGACTGGGTAACGCTTAACCCTGTATTATCAAATACTTGAATCACGACATCAGCTTGACCAATATCAGCTTCTAAAGGTGACCAGCTCACCACGCCATCGGTATCGATGGTCATGCCAGCAGGCGCCTCTACTAGTTGAAAACTTAAAATAGCACCGGGGTCGGCATCGTAGGCATTTATTTGATAGCGATATTGCTCGCCAACCAATGCATCTCCTATGGGCGTAGATAAAATAACCGGCGCCGTTTCGCCTGATCCTGCAATGGCTTGCCAATTAACTGAAAATTCTTGCGCAATGTTACCGATAATGACTTTAAGGGTATCTTGACCTGCTGACGTTGCCACATAACAGAAGTTTGCTTGTCCGGTACTATCAACAAAACGGTGACCCGCAGTAGAGTTAGCACCGCTAACAAAAAAGTCTACCCGTGAATCAGGGGCAATCATTTGACCTGTGGCAGCGGTGATTGAAAAACACAGTTCTTCACCCAATTGTGGACTTTGACTAGAGCCGTTAACCTGTAACGAAGTCGTGTTACTCAGCCTAGGCAGCTTTAAACCACCTTGATAACCATACGACTCATTGTCACCAAAGCCATAAATATACAGCCCAAATGGCGCATCTGAACTTATCGTATGTGCTCCTTCGTTAAGTTCGATACTGCCTGCTAACATCGACGTATTAGGGATTAAGGTAAATGAAGAGGTATCCACAGTTTCCCCATCAAGTAGTAAACTTGAGGCACTATTTTGCGCGATGGCAATATTGGCAAAATTATATTGCATGTTTCGTTGCGTCGTCGTGAAGGTGTATTCTTTGACGAAACCCCGCTCTGCCGTCAGTAACATCATAAATGGATCGCCTAAGTTACTATTATCGCCTTGTAGATACCTATCGTAACTATCGTAACTTGCACCATGTGAAAATTGAGCAACCAATATAGGGTGATTGGCAGAAATTTGACTCGGGTCTGCTATGATATCGTCTATAAATCCGCCTTTATTTAACTCACTAATAATTTCACCATTGATACGAATAACCGTATTATCAAAGGCTGCAACGATGCGTACGGTATCACCTTTATATCTAAGCGATAAGGGGATAAAGCTATATTCCATGCCCCAGTAGGAAACATCTGGAATCTGCTCAACAAGATGATCACAAGAGGGTTGGCTTGTGGGGACATTTACACATTTATTACCGGTAAAGGTTGCAATAGGCTTAGTTGAAGTAATTTGGCTTCCGGCATAAGTTCCTGTTCCTATCCTGTTGTTAATTGAATAACTTTGTCCTTTATTTAATGAAATTGTTTTTTGTTCACCTGCTCCATAATATGTGTAATCACCCGTGTTCTCTACCGAACTACCTACTGCAAAAGTAAAAGTAACTTGGGTATCATCATAAGGGGCGACGACTGTTATTTGCCCTTTATCATATGTCATTGCATAATAGTTTTTACCAAGCGTAGCTGTTGGCATCACTAAAAAACCATCTGTCGTGTAAACCTTTTGGTTCAAGGCATAAAGTACAATATTCTTTTCACTCGACACGTGAATACCTTTAGCTTGAACCTCTTTAGCATAATCAGTCCAAAAGGTATTAGGGAGATCTACTTGGGTGATTTCTCCAGGCACAACGGTAAATTCATAACGAAATCCGCCTGAAGCGGCAGTAACTACACCGGTAGTTGCTTCTTTTCCTGAAATATACAACATCAAGGCTTGTGAGCCTGTATAGTTTTGAGCAAATGTCAGCCAAAAATCAGTGCCTTCATGATTTGGTTCAACATAGATAACATCAATGGTGTAATCTTGTGATGTTGAAAGCCCTATGGTATTTGTGACAAGTATAGATACCTCAAATTGACCTTCGGTTGTTGGTGTCCATGACACTAACCCTGTTTCACTATCAATTTCCATATTGTCTGGCGCAATAGCTAATGAATACACTAACCCGACAGCCGATGACTCTTCAACATCAACATCGTATTGATAAAGCTGAGCGACAACACCGACGGTATTAGGCTGAGAGGTAATTTTGGGCGGCTCGTATACCTCATTAACCCTAATAGTTACCAACGCAGTAGCGGAGTCAATAACGCCGTCATTCACTTTATAAGTAAAACTATCAGTGCCAATAAAATTAGCATTTGCTTGGTAGACTAAATTTGGTGCAGTACCTGTTAACTGGCCATTGCTTGGCTGACTAGTAACGTTAAAAGTTAATGAGCTTTGTTCGGTATCAAAACCGCTGAGCACAACGACTACACTATTGCCTTCATCAACTTCTAATGTTTTTTCATGGGCAACGGGTAAGTCGTTAACAGCCGTTACCGTAATTGTCACCGTTGCGGTAGCTGAGTAGAGGCTACCGTCATAAACTTTATAACTAAAGCTGTCAGTACCATTAAAGTTGTCATTAGGCTGGTAAGTTTGTATAGCGTCTAAGGAAGTTAATACTCCTGAAGTTGGCTGAGTCACAATAATATAACTCAGGTTATCGCCATCACTATCTGAGCCGAGTAAGGTGATCTCAGCAGGACTATCTTCCGCTAAACTGACGTTTACGTTTTCAGCACTCGGTGCATAATTAACATTGAGTACCTGCAAAGAGAAAGACTGACTAACAGATAAACTTTCATTGTCAGATACTTTAACCGTGACATTATGAGAGCCAATAGCCCACATATTGGGTAGCCATTCAACTAAGCCTGTGACACTGTCAATATACATGCCTTGGGGTGCGTCAATTAGCTCATAAGTTAGGGTGGTATTTTCATCTAAATCAGTGGCTGTTACTTGATAGTAATAAAGGCTATTCTCATTAACCGTTTTAACTGGTGTAGACGTTATTTCTGGTGCTCGATTTGGTTGCACGACAACAATGTTAAAGGTTTGGCTCGCAATACCATTATTGTTATCAGAAACATTAACAATAATTTTATGTTCACCTACTTGTGATGATGTCGGTAACCAAGCAACTGCCCCTGATGAAGCATTAATGGTCATGCCCGTTGGCGAAGCACCTAGCGAAAATAGTAGAGTGTCACCATCGCTATCTTCAGCCGTAATTTGATAGAAATAACCTTGTGCAACGCTGGCATTAGTTACCGGGAGAGAAGTAACTTCAGGGTTATGATTTGGAATAATAACGGTGAGAGTGAAACTTTGAGTACTTATGCCACCTTGACCATCATTTACTTCAATGATTACATCATGACTACCTGATTGTCCCACTGTTGACGTCCAAGTTACGACCCCAGTAGTTGGGTCAATTGACATGCCTATAGGAGCAAGTATAAGCGAATAACTTAGCGTATCGCCTTCTGGGTCAGATGCAATAACCGTATATTGATATAAGCTAGCTAAAACTGTTTGAGGAGCGGGTTTTGAGCTAATAACTGGTTTACTGTTTGATACGGGGACACTTACAACATATAACTGGCTAACAAAGCCACCTCGGCCATCATCAATATCAATTCTGACATTATGACTTCCAGCTTGCTCTCTAATCGGTGTCCAAGTAACCACACCTTCTGATGAAATAGTCATCCCCTGAGGGCGGGACCCTAAACTATATTGCAATGTATCACCATCCGGATCATTAGCAACAACTTGGTATGTATAAAGTTGCTCTGCAATAGCTTGCGTTATCGGCTCAGAGCTAATAACAACACTGTGATTAATTGGCTCTAGTACATTCAGAATAAAGATTTGATTAGAGCTATTGCCATTACTATCAGTAACTATGACTTCAAGATTGTGCTCACCTAAGTGACTCTCAGTTGGAGACCAATTGATTAGACCGCTAGTAGCATCAATAACCATACTTTCAGGCGCTTTAGCAAGAGAAAAAGAGATAGCATCGTTTTCAGGGTCATTTGCCTGAACATCGTAAATATACTGGTCGCCGATTCGAGCTTGGGATATAGGCTCAGAGGTAAAAGCTGGAGGTAAATTTTCAGCTACCGTGTCACATAAGGCAGCATTTTCTATCGATACATAAAGTGGGCCATCATCGGTTACTGACTTTTTCTTACTCGGCGGCACACTAACTTGCACAACACCTGAACATTGTCCTTGGGCATTGCTAGCAGTATAACCAACATGGTAAACACGACCATTGCCACCGCCTTGTCGCTCCGCTCGAACTAAGAAGTTTGATGCACTTCCATTGATAGCATCAAACTCAGTATTACCATCACCGTTGGTATTTAGCGGCTCATCTTGCTTAATACACTGAATAACAACTTCGGCATCACCTAAGCCATTAATTTGAATATCGACCATTTTATGATTCGCAGGCCAGAGAATCGGAGTACTTGCATGAGCAGCCTCACAATTAGGTGCCGCAGCATAAGCTGGCGAGATACTGAGTAGTGTGAGAGTAAAGCTAAATAATAAGCCAGCAATTGAATTTAGTGAGCTAGCTCGAACGGTGTTTAGATTATTCATTTGTATACCACATCGACAAAATAAGTTTGAGGCTAAAATTAAACTCACGTTCGAGTGAGCAAAATAACGCAGCCTATGATGCTAAGTAAGGTAATTTACGAATGATGTAAAAAGGGGGAGTAAATATCCATATTCATTCCTAGCCAGCGACTTCAGAGAGAAGAAACTGCTTACTAGTTAAAACGTACCTGTTTTAAGCACCTGAATAATAGACTAATTCACAAACTGTTACAATGGTGCTTTTTCGAACAAATAATAATATTGATTAAAAATAACAAAAGATCTTTACGCTCTTTTCGAGATATAGCCTGTACATGAATTACTCAAACAAAGGGATAGCCACTAATATTAGTGAATCTAATGCGTAAGTCCTATCTCACTACGTGCGTCATAGAAGTATGAAATTTATGTCCGCTATATGATCAGAAAGTTGACCTTCATATTCTGGGAGGCTTTATATCTTCTGTGCGCACTTTGTTACCATAAAAGCTATGGCGGTATGTGCCCCTTTCTGCCATAGAAACCTCGAATCAGGTGGCTAAATTAAGAGTGCCACAACATTACGCGTGTCCATATTATTACACCTAATAGGTGAATGTGTCTGTTGTTGAAAAAAAATAGAATTCATTCGAGGAAGTGTTTTGGGGGTTTGATATTGAAAAACTTATCATGATGCCAGATGACATGCTGGAGCGTAAAGCTACAGATCCAGCCATCATACGTAATTACAACAAAGTAAAAACGATCCGTGAAAATGCATTAATGCTTAAAGAAATTAGTGATGAATATGGCTCTGTTGGTAAATGGTTAGCCGAATGGTCAAGTGAAAATGTTATTGGGCTATGGGCACATTTAAAAAAACATGGTAGTCGATTAGGTGGCAATACTGGCCCATATGCCTTACGCAAACTAGGCAAAGATACATTTATACTTAGCAGAGATCTTGAGGCATATTTTAGAGCCAACAAACTAATTGACGGTGGACTAACATCTAAACGAAGTTTAAATACTATTCAGGAAACGTTTTCACAATGGCAAACCGAATCAAACTTTAGTTTGCAAGAGTTGAGTCAAATTGTCGCATATTCAACAGGTGATAATAGTGTTGGAATATCCTAAGTAGTCCAGACTTAAAATATCGTTAAGATTAGTAACATAATTAAATTAAAACGATCCTAAAAATAAAAAATTTCATGTTCATACAACTATTTTTGTTACATAGGTGAAAGTCTTGTTAAACATGAACAGTAACACTTTTAAATAAAGTATAGATGTGATTAGCAGTGTTGAAGCTTACTTAAGAGCACAGCAGATCATTGATGGCGGTTTGCAAAGTAAAAAAAGCTTAACTGCTATTCAAGCGTTTTTTAATAATTTACAAGAACAAAGTGGTTATAACTTAACGCAATTAAGTCGCTTGATTGCTTTTGCTAGTGGTGATAATTATGTGCAGATTGAGGGATAATCTGCACATAACTTGCGAACTAAGCACGGCCATACTTATCTTCAAAACGAACAATGTCATCTTCGCCTAAATAACTGCCCGATTGTACTTCAATCATTTCTAATGGCA
>MAAB01032348.1_pt1 | contig 32999 bp, 36 predicted proteins | sample 1115991 | NCBI WGS metagenome assembly MAAB01 (sample SAMN04961124, study PRJNA320927) | seawater metagenome | isolation source: sample BD02T18 sea water enriched with oil for 18 days | place: USA:Gulf of Mexico | collected 2013-07-27
TCCCTTTACCTCTTCAAAACATTTTCTTATTAAATCTAAGCAAGATTTAGATGCTTCTATATTCCAGCAACCAAGAACACGATAATAAATAACATTACCGCTAGTTTCTAATTGAAATTTTCCATGTTCATTAAATTTCATTCTAACAACTTTGAATTAATTCAAAAATTATAGTGAAAGTATTGATAATTAGTCAATGAGTTAAGCATAATAATATTTCTTTATATTGGTGAGTTTTACACGAAATTATCAGCTAGAAATCTTGCCTTATTTAATACAGGATTTGAAATAAGTCAACTTCAAATATTTATTATCTGCTTGCAGGCTCAGTATCTATATTAAAATTAGCCTATGACCGCAATGGTGGCATTGTTCACACTCAGGCTGAACGACTTACTGGTAAAAAACCACCATCAAAAGTATCAGATACTCATCTGTGGGGAACGTCCGCTCTCGTATCAAACTGCCCCTTAGCTGAGATGAATTTGGTTCATAAAAAGCGACTGCTTTTGGTAGTAGTTATCCTTTCAAACTAAGCCGTAACTGTCAGCTTATGGCTAGCTGAAGAAGTCTCCAATGATCACTAGCCTAATGTTAACAAAGTGAAGGTTTGTAGATCATCAGTGTTATGATCTATGCTGCAGTGATGATCTTCTAATTGGAACTGATGTCGACAAAGCCCTCAATGAAGAAACCGCGGGAAGCAAGCGCCTATGGGGAATGTATCTCTGTGTGTGGTTGCTGCAAGGAGGCTTTTCTCTTACATTGCCTAGATTGAACGCTGTAAGTCACCATAATACGAATTATCTTCATAAATACTCTCTCCTTTGTCGATGTTCTAGCGCCTTTTCAGTCATTAAGACGAAGCTATCCCTAACAATTATCCTGTCATTTTTTATGCTGGGTTAATGAGTTTATCTGGCGGTGCGCGTGGGTAGTTGATGCCGATAAGCAATTCAATGATAACCATGGGGGCATGACACTTAGGGCAGATAAAGGTGTCAGCATAATCTTCCGTTTTTGCTTCACCTTCTGTTTGCTCTGACGGCTCAGGCTCCCCAACATGCAGCAATAGCCTTGCTTGTTTCAGGTTGCGTTTTCTCCCTGCATTCGCCACTAAACCATAATGACGAATACGGTGAAACCCCGATGGCAGCACATGCAGAAGAAACCGACGTATGAATTCATCATGGCTCAGCTGCATTATTCGCTGTCGACATTGTTCTTTAACCCGGTAATTCTTCCAGCGAAAACTCACTGACCTTTTATCCATTGAAACCAACCGACTATTGGCAATAGCCACGCGATGAGTATACCGAGCCAGATAATTCAATACCGCCTCTGGCCCAGCAAAAGGACGTTTCGCATACACTACCCATTCCATCTTTTGATGACGATTGAGCCACTGAGTAAATGGCTCGGTATCTTCAATTGAACGGCACTCACCAAAGAACATGAGTTGATGATGTTCATACGCTTCGCGCAACCCTTCAATGTATAATCGCCGAAACAAGCGTGACAATACCCGCACCGGCAAGAAGAAGCCTGATTTACAGGAAACCCATTTTTCACCATTGAGTGATAAGCCACCGCCAGGGACAATACCATGTACATGAGGGTGGTGCGTCATGGCACTACCCCAAGTATGCAACACGAAGGTTACCCCCACTTGTGCGCCTAAATGCTTCTTATCAGCTGCAATGGTTAATAACGTTTGTGCCGCCGTTTTCATCAAAATACCGTACATGACGTCCTTGTTGTAATACGCTAGATCAGCAATATCGGCAGGTAAACTAAACACCAGATGATAATACTCAACGGGTAACAGTTCAGTTTTTCTTGCTTCTAACCAGCGTTTGGCTGAGCTGGCCTGACACTTTGGGCAATGCCGATTACGACATGTAATGGGGAGCTCCCCATTACATGTCTAATGGGCACATTTTTTAATGGGGAGTAGACTTAAATGAAACAATTATATTACCGACATTTCATATTGTTATAGATTCATATCTCAGTTTTTACTCCCCATTAAAACGCATTGCTATACTTTGTTATTTGATGCTTTTAACATTGCAAGTAACTTGTCCGGTGGGCGAAACGTCCCCTTACGTAGGTGCGGTGGAACAATTTGTTCAATTGCTTCCAATTTTTCACTCGGGTCGGCACGCGTATAAATTTCTGATGTTGCCAAATTACTATGACCCAACCACAATGCGACTTTTCGAATATCTTGAGTTGCTTGCAAGATTATCATCGCGCAGGCATGCCTCAATACATGTGGTGATACTCGTTTCTTAGATAATGATGGGCAATGGCACATAGCTGTTTTAACATGACTTTTTAGCAAGTAGGCAAATCCCCAACGAGTCATGGGTTCTCCTCGCGCATTGACAAAAACCTCAGGAGTTGTTGTCTCTCCTCTGATCGCTAACCATGCTCTCAGCGCCGTAGTAGTAACCTGCCATAGAGGTAATGCTCGCTCTCGTCGGCCTTTACCATGAACAAGAATACTCTTCTGCGATGAGGTCAAATCGTTCGTTTGTAAGCCAACTAACTCTGAAACGCGTAAGCCAGCACAAATAGCTACGTGTAGCATAGCTCGGTCTCGAATTCCCATACGAGTTGTGGGATTTGGTGCATTGAGTAGTGCCTGGATTTCCTCTTGGTTTAGGTAAGATACCAACCGACTATCAGTTTTTTTAAAAGGAATTGCTAGGACAGCACGAATTTGGTCAAGTCTAGCAGGTAAGCGATATTCCAAAAACCGAAAGAATGATTTAATGGCAGCTAACCGTATGTTTCTTGTATCTGGTGAGTTTTGACGTGTCTTTTCAAGGTCTTCGAGAAAATCACTAATAAGTGTTGCTTTCAATTGCTCTAGCATCAAACTAGAGGGCGGAACTTTGTACTTTTTCGCTGCAAATTCGAAAAGCAGTAAGAAACTATAAGCATATGAATCACAAGTGTGTGGACTAAGCCCCCTCTGATGAATAAGATATTCACAAAGAAATGCTTCAATGTGCTGACTAATTATGACCACGATTTTTCTCCCTTAAATAAGAAGCTTTCACAATCAATAGCGATATTACGTAACAGCTCAGGTGCAGCTTCAAGATACCAAAATGTTGAATAAACATTGGCGTGCCCCAAATAGGTAGACAGTGCTAACATGTGCTGACTCACCAATTTACGACCGTTCGAACACTCCAGTAGCGAGTTCACAGCAAATCGATGGCGTAAGTCATGTAATCTAGGTTGGGGAACACCTGCTGGGGTCGATAACTTTGTTCTTTTCAGCAATTTTTTAAATGTGCAATACACTGAACTATAACGCAGTGGTTGTCCCACCTCTGTAACAAATACTTCATTATTGCTTGATGATACTGAACGTCGACGAACCAAATAACGTTCCAATCCGAGTACTGCAGTGTCATGCAATGGTACCAGACGGGTCTTACGGAACTTTGTATGGTGGATCAAAAGCCCGTCGGCAGTGATGTCAGAAAGGTGTAGCTTCAATGCCTCAGAGACTCTAAGTCCTGTTGCTGACAATAGCGCAATTAAATTCGCAAAGGTATGTGGATACAAAGTGTCTGGTGGACCTAGCGCTAATGCAGTTTTAATCAGATTAGTGATCTCTGTATTGGAGTAAATAAATGGTAAGCGTCGTGTTTTATAACAGAAAAAATAACGTGATGGCGGCAACTCATGACGTTTGTCTTCTAAACGAATATAACGAGCAAATCTACACACCGTTTTTATTCTGGTATCACGTTGAGCCACAGACACAGCTTTACTGGCCCATTTTATCGCGGTTGAAGCACGGATGAATGATTCACCAGATTCTGCTGCAAATCGGGCATAACTAAGTAACAGACATTCATCGTTTGAGAGAACAAAACCCGTTGTACGTCGCAAAGCCAGGTATAATTTTATATCGTGTATCATTGGAGTGCCTCCGGCCATGGTTGGGCAATCTGTTTAAGCAGTGCAACATCAACTTTGGCGTAATAAGCAGTGGTATCCAAACGTTTATGTCGTAGCACTAAACCGATTTTATCTAATGGAACACCATTCGTAACATCTCAGTAGCCGCTGTGTGTCGAAGCACATGGGCACCTTTAATGCGTGTGTTCACACCAGCTCTCAACAAAGCTCTTTTAACCACTGATGATACACTTCCCCCTGATGAAAATTCTTGGTAAGGGACAATATTGCTAACAAAGAGTTTGTTGGTTTGTGCATTTTTGGGACGCAATTCGAGATAACGTTGTATTGCATCACCGACATCCTGAGGTAGTGGTAGACGAACTTCTGAACGACTTTTTCCCGAAACCCGAAGGCTGCCGTCATGCCATTCGATATCATCTATATTCATTTTTGCTACATCTCCAGCACGAAGTCCGAGCCGCACAAGTAACAAGATAATAGCGAGATCACGAATACGATTTAGTGAGTTGCCTTCACTCTTCTCAATCAGTTTCTCTAGTTCATCTGTGGTTAAACTCTGGGGAAGTTCCGTCAAACGCCAGTGCGCGAATACGGGGACAGCTTGATCTAAGTCCGCGGTACAGCGACCACCGATAATGAGGTAACGCAGAAATATTCGTACAGAGGTTATGAGTTTCTCAATAGTGGGTGCATTACACTTTTTGGCAGATTCAAGAAAAAAAGTACGTATTTGTTTCGCATCCCACAAAGAGGGATTATCAGCTAGCTCATTCAGTAACCGGCTGGCACCAAAGCTGTATTGCCTGATTGTATCTGGTGTTAAACCGCGATGGTTGTGGAGCCAATAACGAAAATTCACCAAATAAGTTGAATCCGTGCACTCAACAATGAGAACGGGATCAGGAGCTAAAATATTTATCTGCGTTAAATATCGATAAAAACACTTCACGCCAAAAAAAGTGTGATGATTGACTACACCCCCATTAGAGTTCTGGCATCGACAAGTAGGTAGATGACGACGAAAAGAGTCAGGAGTGGTGGTATTAACATCAGTTAAACTCTTTCCTTGGCTTAGCAAAAAGTATCCAAGGTGGGCTGCAACACGCAGATAACGTATGGCGGTTGAATGTGAATAACCTTTTTCCTTGAGCATAGCGGCAAAACCATCTATGTAAGGCGCACTCGGTCCTGAACGTAAGCGCTTAAGAGTTTTGGGTGTAACAAAGTAATTCTCCAACATAACAATATCCTTATATTTAGTTTGTGGATATTGTCAGAATAGCAGAGCAAGTGTATCTTTATGGGGAGTAAAAAAGTAAAGGTTTAGCCATAACATATTGAGGACATGCATAAAATTGTTTTATTTCGTAGGTTTACTCCCCATTAAAAAATGTGCCCATTAGACAGGAGTTGTAGGCTATCTGGTCGTGATTACACGAAGGACAATGCAGCAGATGACCACCGAGCACACGGGTTCGACAGTGTTCAATGGCTGACATCACTTTGTGCTGCGCTAACCCTAAATGACCCACATGTTCATTGCGGTAAGTTTGACCCGCAGTTCGAAACACATCCGCCACTTCCAGTTTTGGGCGAGACATAAATAACTCACTTTGTCCCTTTATTTTTCTTCGTTTTTTTAGCTTTCTTCTTCATGATGGTGTCCAGCGGACTGGTGACTTCTTTTAATAAATCCGTGGCAACTTGCGCATACAAGGCGGTGCTATTGAGTTTGCTGTGCCCTAACAACACTTGTATCACGCAAATATCTACTTTGGCTTCCAATAAATGTGTGGCAAAACTGTGCCTCAAGGAATGCATAGAAATCTTTTTAGTGATACCTGCCGTAGAAACGGCGACTTTGCATACCCGACTCAAATGACGGGAGGTCATATGATAAAGAGGGTTATCACCAGGAAATAACCAGCCAGCTTTTAACATCTGCCCCTGTTGATTGGCAAAACGCCACCAGTTACGAAGGTGCTCAAGTAAGACAGGAGATAGCATGGCGTAACGGTCTCGGCGACCTTTGCCTTGTTCAACCCGTAGTGCCATACGTTCACTGTCGACATCGCTGACCTTGAGGTTGACGACTTCACTGACCCGTAAACCAGCGCCGTAGGCCACGGCCAATGCTGCCTTAAACTTCGGGTGCATTGCCGCTTCAATGAGTTGTTTCGCTTTGTCCATGCTAAGCACTTCAGGCAATTTACGGGCGACAGGCACACTGCTGAGCTTAGACACCACCTCGGGTCTATCAAGTGTAATGTTATATAGGAAACGCAAGGCGGTCAGGGTGACATTAATCGTTTGACCTGTGGTGCCAATGTTGACTAAATGCAACTGAAATAGTCGTAGGTCTTCAGCGGTGACCTCCTCTGGTGAGCGTTGCAGATAATCACAGAGTTTAGAAATGCCTCTAATGTAGGTCATAAGACTAGCTGAGCCGAGTTTGCGCAAAGTGACTTCGTCTTCAATACGTTTAAGTAATTGTGGTGGGAAATAAGTGCTAATGTTCATGAGATTAACTCCTCTGGTTGTAGGCGAAATGCCTGAGGAGTTAGAGTATTAAAAAGCATAAATGTTAGAAGGAAATGCAGTGTTAGCCAAGAACACCATTACCGCGCGAGCGGTTTAGTTCAATGATACGATAGCGGACGTTCCCAAAATATAAAACATGAGTCTATTGATGATAACTTTTTGACAATAACCTGTTAAGCCTGAATGAGAACAAAGCCACCATTGCAGTCATTCACGTAATTGTATTGGTATCACTTAAAAATAACCTTTGTTGTTGAGGAGTAATTTTTTCCATAGTGGATTAAAAAATCATCTCAGATTAAGCCGTAACTAATTCAATAAATGAATTATATTTCATCTTTTTTTAATTTATGTTTTAAGCGTTGACGATATGTATCTTTTGCTAGTTTTTGCAAATCTTCTACCTGATCACTCTCATCAACAATTTCACGGCCTAAGAAAGTTTCAATTGCATCTTCGAGTGAAACTACACCTGCTGTTTGGCCAAAATGGTCTTCTACAATAAAAATATGGTCATTGCGTTTAATAAATAAATCCAATAAATTTAATACTGGCAAGTTTTCTGAAACTCTCCAAATAGGAGTAGCTACTTCAGATAAAGTTAGTTTACCTTGCCCTTGTATTTCACTCTCATATAAATATGTTTTTATCACAAGACCTGTAATAGAATCAATTGTACCTTCATACACAGGGATGCGGGTAAAATTAGCTGTCCTAACATTTTTAATAGCTTCAGTTATCGTAGTTTCTTTTGGAAAAGCATGAACTACACTTCGTGGTGTCAGTATATCTTTAGTTTTCACATCTCTTAATTTTAAAATATTTTCTAACAATTGGCTTTCTTGATTGTCTAGCGCACCATCCTTATGACTCAGTGACGCTACGGTCAGTAACTCCTCTCGGCTAATAATATCAGGATTTCCATGAGTGAACATTCTGGTAAGCAGAGATGAGAACCAGACAAAGGGATAAACAAGCTTAACTAAAACAGAAATAATATATGCGGATGGAACAGCTAAATTACGCCAAAAAGTAGCCCCCAGTGTTTTAGGAATAATTTCAGAAAAATATAGGATAGCTAAAGTTAATAAAAATGCGATAAGCGTTTCTTTTTCTTCACCAAAAATCCGAATAGCTTGAGCGCCAACTCCTGCTGCCCCCATAGTGTGAGCAAAGGTATTTAAGATTAAAATGCTTGATATCGAGTGTTCAAGTTTATTTCTCACCTGAGATAAAGTTTTTGCACCTTTATCATTAGCTTTGAGTTTTTGTGCTACAAAAGTAGGAGTGACTGACAACAGCACAGCTTCTAGAATTGAACATAAAAATGATATGCCGATGGCGATTACAAGGTAAATAATTAATAGGGTCATATTATTGTAATTATATCCAAAATAAACAATACAATAGCTTAGCACTAACGATAAATCACTACCATATTAGTATAATAAATCAGCATGTTGGTATGTTGATTAAGGATCATAGGCGGGTATATGAGTTTTATCAGTAATAAAAAAATTCAATGAGTTAGGTGTTTTTAATAACAATGCATACATTGATTAGACATTATGGTGGAGTTTTAAAATAACCGTTTTATGTTAAATGTTAGCGTTTAGATATGACACTCCACTGGCAGCAAAGAGCTTTCAGAAGGCATAGGCTAATCTACCCTGACGGGCAACTGAGCCACCAGAGCCGCCACTCACGAAGTTGAATGGTCATTACTTCTTCGTGCACATTGGTTACTTTAGTATTAATTTATTTGCTATATATTTTCTAATTCTTCATTTTTTAAATTGTGAATAAGAATGATATTTGATCGATTCTTAACATTAATTATTTATTACTCTGCTCATTATTAAAAAGATGAATTGTCTGTTCGGCAAATCCAGTACCTACCTTAGCGTAATAATTAAAGACTACATCAACACCCGCAGCTAATAGCTCCGCTTCTTCGTCTTTATATCGAGCGACTCCAGCAGTTTTTCCCTGATAGTTAGCTAAACGAAGCTGTTTAACGACTTCCATAGCATCTTGGTAATTGGGAATTGCGAACATGATTAAATGTATTGGCGTAAGATCAGTATGGGACCAAAAATCTGGGTCTTCTGCGTCGGCCCCTATGACATTTCGGCCAAGTCGACTATGTTTTTCGACACGTTTTTTATCAACGTCTATACCGCAGACGTTTTTCTTCAGCTCATTTTTCAGGGTGTCATAGGCTCCGGTGCCTACACGGCCCATTCCAATAACTAACACTGAAGCATTTTTTGGCTGAGAAAACTGATCTTCGGTTAAACGTTCAGGTAGTTCGAAACGTTTGATTAAATCATTCCAGTTTTGGTATAACTCGTGTGCATTGATATTAATTACACTCGAGAATATAAAAGAAATAGCGACCGATACTGCCATAATAACCAGCCACTCTTTGGCAATATAGCCTTGTGTTACACTCACCGAGCAGACAATTAAGCCAAATTCACTATAATTAGTTAAGCTTAAGGAAGATAAGAAAGCGGTTCGCGCCCGCAATTTAAGCCGTGCGAACCAAAGAAAAAATAGAACAGTCTTGAACGGCAGCGCGATCGCTATTATCAATGAGACACCAAGCATGTCTAATGTGGGTAAAGCGGTAAATCCTATGGATAGAAAGAAGCCTATTAAAAACAAATCTTTAAAATGCAGGAGTGATTTTGCAAGCTCTATTGCTTTGTTGTGGTTACTCAACAAAGCGCCAATAGCTAATGCCCCCAGATGAGCTTCAAGTCCGACCAATTCAAACAGTTCGCTGCCAGTAAAAGCCAAAAAGAAACCTGCTAAAGGAAGGACTTCACCATGACCGCTGCGATCGAGTAGTCTATAAAGAATGGGGGTCAATAATGGTAAGAACAACAAAGCAAATGCCCAGGCAGAAGGTGATTTATCGGTCACAAATGTAACAAATACAACCGCGGCAATATCCTGAATGATCAATATTCCAATCGTTACTTGTCCATGTCGGGCGCGCATTTCCCCTCTATCTTCGAGTACTTTAACCGCAAACACGGTACTACTGAAACTAACCGCGAATCCAATCAAAAGCGCTGATGTCCAGTCTAGTTCAATAAAATGACTAAAGCCGATATAGGCTAAAAACATAGCATTTAAGAAGGTTAAAAACATGAAAGTGCTCATATGACCAACAGCACTAGCTAAGATTTCAGCCTTAAATAGACTTTTGATATTTAGTTTCAAGCCGATAGTAAAAAGTAAAAGCGATACACCAACGTCTGCTAGCGAGTTTAAAGATGAATCTGCCTCAATACCAATCGCGTGCAATCCAAACCCTGCAGCAAGATAACCGATGAGAGGGGGGAAGTTGATTTGTTTGACTAAGAAACCACAACTAAAAGCAATTGCAATCCAAACATAATCCATAAATTATAATGCCTATGCAATTGGTAATAAGAGCTTAAGACAATAACGGTATTATCACACTTCACTTAGCATTTAACTCAATGAGCAAGTAAAATTGATTCGTGCTTGTTAGACGCTCGAGTATAGGAAATACAGCCACAACAGTCTTATTGTAGGACAATCTAATTAAAGACGCTAAGGCCGAAGTCAATAGAAATAAAATATTGCTAGGTCTCTAAGTGTGACACTACGGGGGAAATAGGTGCCTGTACTGATTAATTCCGCTTTAGTTTCACATTTTAGTCAACTATTATTCACCGCTAATGCTCTGTTATTGATACAAAAACTAATCCAGATTCAATTCTGGCCAGTTGATGTTAATGTCTTCAAATTGTCAAAAGTTAGTGCTCTGAGATGAAATTCCACTGGCAGTTAAGAGCTTGAAGCTCACAATCGACCATACTTAGTTCTCCATTAATAACGGAGATCTATCATGTTTACTTTAACCGTTTATAAACCAACTGAGCCTTGGAACAAAAACAAAATTGTTGGGCAAAAATTACCGCTTAAGCTTCAACAAATTTGGGCAATCAGAATCAGACTAGAATTAGTAAATAATCTAAGAGATCTTGCACTTTTTAACCTTGCTATTGATAGTAAATTAAGAGGATGAGATTTAGTAACTCTGAAAATAAGGGATATTGCCCACGGAAAAACTATTCAATCACGAGCTATTATTGTTCAAAAAAAGACAGGATTACCCGTTCAATTTGAACTTACCGCTCTAGGCTAAGTTGCCCATACAGCTATTAAACCTAAGGTCAGCTTTTGGCTAACTGCGGAAGGTTTTGTGTTGATACCAGTAGCTTCCGCTTAGCGCACAAATGGCTCGCAACAGATAGGGTGCAATCATCCAGAGATCTGAAGTATATCACCCGACGTGATTTTCAACTCGTTGCACTTGTTTTGCCCCTTGAGGCACTTCTCCATTTTCTCAAAGGCCTTCTAGACACCCGTGGTTCGTGCCGACCTCGGCGAATTTTCTGACGAATACGTGAAATACCTTGAATTAAATTATCTAGCCAATAACACCTTATTAAATTGATTGAATAAACCAATTTAACCAAGCTACGCCCCAATACAAGTAAACAATTTTTAAAGTTTATTTTTTCCCGTGCAAACTCACCACAGAAGTCTTTCCAGTAATTATCTTGTGATTTTATCGTTATCGATTTGTCTTTAGACAAATCTGGTAAATGCTTATTCGCTTCATTTTCAAATATACGTGCAATGTTGAGCATTAATAGATGTGCATAACATTCTTGTAAAACACCACGCTCTGAATGACTGTGAAAATCCTCAATACCTATGAACTCTTTAGATATTTTATATAATTCTTCAATCCCCCACCTTGCATGATAAGCCTTTGACAACGCAGTTATTGAATATTTTGCATCAAATAATGTGGTGCTACAGACATAGGTCTCATCATTGATAACATATTTTATTAATCGCAATTTAATAGGCTCAAGTTCAATCTTATGACCTTGTTTTTCACTCGCATACTTAACGGCTAACGATGGCTTATAAGTAATAATGTCATCAACGCTATCGCTAGACCAAAAATTTTTAACGGCTTTATTCACGTTTCCACTTTGCATCCTACAAATTAAATGGATCCCTTTTTCAATCGCCTTTGATAACACTAAATAGCTAAAGTAACCTCGGTCTAATACGATAACATCATTACTTTTTAAACGTTCCATATGTGCTAAAAGGCAAGTTCGTTCACATCTATCAGCACTGAGTATACCGTCATAAACGAAGCTGCTTCCTAGGTGATAAAGTGTGCTAAGCAACCCTTGAGGGTAATACTGGTCTTGATTAGGTGTTTTATAACCTGATTTTAATAGTTTTCGAGGTAGATTTATTTTACAACCATCGACACCAAACACTCGATGCTCATGCCATAATGTAGGTGATATTGTTTTTCTTGATGGGCGATTAGTTCTTGGTTAATTGTAGTGAAAATATCCTCTGGCATTTTTTGCCTTGCTTCACAAACCGTCGATGCTGAAACAGGGGCTAGCTTAAGTGACCATAGCGCTTCATTTTCCCATAATTCAGCAAGAACACTTGAGTAACCCTGTTTATTTTTACTCATGACAAGTTTAAGAATAAAAATAATAAGGAGGTGTGTATCAATAATACGCTTACGTTTTATCCAAATATTATCAAAGTCATTACATGCAGATTTTATAATAAGGGCAATAGGGCTCCAAAAATCAACAGGGGTAACTTTATTTTTAAACATTATCAACAGCTAAGTAGGTTTTAAAGTCCTTATTATACTTTCAATCCTTAACCGAATGCCATTGATGGGCACAAATCCCCAAGAACTGGTTATTTAATGCGTTTACTTTTATTTCATGTAATAGGATGAAAACTAACAACACTCTAACAGTTTGACTACTATTCACCCGAACGAGTGAAAAAATGATTATTCCAAGCTACTATATATATAATTCACTCATACGAGTGAAAAATGGTTGTTATAAACTGTTGTAGGGATATAATTCCCTCATACGAGTGAAAAAAGGGTGGCTATGGAATTAAAAATAAAATCTGTGCAGCAGCTAGGTCAGTTAAGTCGAGCTGTAAGAAAAAGCCAAGGATTAGATCAAACTACGGCGGCAATCTTTTCTGGCAGTGCCAAAAATTTTGTTAGTCAGTTTGAAAATGGGAAGTCATCAGTAGAGATTGGCCGCGTATTCGATTTGCTTGAAAATTTAGGTGTTGAATTGTCAGTTAATGTCTCGGTACCTATAGATCCAGAAAATAAAGAAAAATTATTAAAATCCCTTGATAAATTAGGTTTTGATGTATGAGTGAAGAAAGTGGTGTTCGCAAGCTTAACGTCTATGTGAACGATGCTCTGGTTGGAGTCTTAAAAGATATAGGGAATATTTGGTCTTTTGAATATGATGATAATTGGGTCTCAAATAAACAAGCATTTTCGCTTTGTCCTGATATACCTCTAGAAATGGGAGAGCAGATTGATGGAAGTACAACCAGGCCTATTCAGCATTTTTTTGATAATTTACTACCCGAAGAAAATGCGAGAAAACTCCTTGCCAAAGATCTAGATATTAAAGATGAGACTGATACCTTTTTGTTATTGCAAAAGTCAGGAAAGGAATCAGCGGGTGCTTTAACCTTGCTACCTGAAGGCGTTGGAATACCTGACAGGCAAGTTGAAAGTTTGACCGGTGAACAAATATCGGAACGCATTGCTAACTTGCCTAAAGCCCCGTTAAACAACAAAGAACATAAGCGAATGTCACTTGCGGGGGCACAGCATAAAATGTTGGTGGTCGTTCAAAAGGGCCAGTTTTATGAGCCAAATATAGCCATGCCCTCAACTCATATATTAAAGCCGGACCATTCGGAGCCTAATGATTACTGGCAAACAACGATGAATGAATGGTTCATCATGACATTGGCAGATAAAGTAGGCCTTGACGTGCCTAACGTACTAATTAGATATACCCCTGAACCTGTATATGTAATTGAAAGGTTTGATCGTCTAGGAAAATACCCTGATCATCTAAGATTGCATATCATTGATGCGTGTCAGTTGCTGGGTCTGAGCAAGAGCTCAAAATATTCGTCCTCTAACAGTGAGATTTATAACAAGTTTATAAGTAAGGCAAGACCAAGAGCAGTAGTTGTTACTAGAGTTTATCAATGGGTTCTTTTCAATTTATTGATTGGGAACGCTGATGCACATCTAAAAAATGTAAGTTTTTATCAAACTGCTAACGGGGCGCAATTAGCGCCATTCTATGATCTGCTAAGTACATTAATATATGAAAAACGAAACTCAAATATATTAAGAGAACCATTATCAATCCCTATTGGTACCAAGACTACTTTTGAAGATGTAACCTTTTATGATTTATCATTATTTGCTAGTAGTATAGGGCTTCCAGTTAAGGTAATGAAAAAAGTCACTCTGGATATGTGCAATGATATACAAGTAAACTTTGATGCTTTATATTTACTTGTATCTAAGCAAGCCCCTAGAATAGAATTGCCAGGTGAACTCCGTATGTTAAGAGAGATTAATTATAAGGTGTTACAACCAATATTGAGTAAAATTACTTGTTCAATGAGTCAGTTAAGCTAGTTCTAGTCGGCTTATAGATATCTTAAACTGCATTCCACCTTTTAATATTGCTAAGTACCGGCTGTCTGAATCTACAGGTATAAATATTTTACAACGATCACAACCTTATCCGAGTCAAATACAAACGGATGACGTTGTTGCTCATATTATGCTAAATACTTACCGTAGCTCTTATGAAATCATTGAGTAAATATTGAAAATTCATGAGCCTTAGGCTTGAATAAATGGCTTCATCAACACACCTTTAGCTACAAGTATCCTAAAGGTGTACCTCATAAGTAAGATAAACAAAATTTTTGATAAAGATGCATATTTAGGCTGCTCTCTGAACAGCGGGATTATGACGGCCATCATTATTATCCCACACCCAAAAGATTATACTTTAAAAAAGGGTGCTCCTTCTAACTCTTATGCATTACTAATAAAAGAAATAGTTCTTCAATAAAAAGTTAGTCTTAGGGTGTGGGATAATATTTATTGATGAAAATGCAGTACTAAACTATAATAAAACTTACCTTTTTTTGGTGTGGGATAATTAGATGGAAGAGTTAATAGTAAAAAAAATTGTTGATGATATAACACTGCTTAAATCCGCTATCAGTAATCTATGTTCTTCACTCAATCAAAGTAAAGTTAAAGCAGCAATCTTAACTCAAAGTTTTACCGATATTGAGCTTATTGAAGATCTCTCTATTCCTTACAGCAATTTCTATTATGACGATGAAGATCAAGATGGTAACAAAGTTAATACCTATTATGGTTATATTTGTTGTCCAAGCAGTGAAAAAATAATTGACGAAGTAACGTTAGTTAATATGATGAAAGTGAATATTTCTAACTCAATAAAAAAGTTGAGACTGTTTTATAAATCGAACCCGCCAATATTTAATAAAATTATTGCTACGGTTGATCCAATCGGTAGAGTAAATCTGAAAGAACTAACTCGACTCATAGTTTTGATTGAGTCCGATAACTCCCCTATTAAAAAAGTTTCGTTCCAACCAGAAATTATTAACAAAGGAAAAGGACGTTGTTTAACCGGAAGTGAAATTAAATTTGTGATTAACAATTATTTTGAAGGTGTTGAAGGAAGATACGCACAAGATTTAAAACAGCTAAACAGAATTAAAAGTAATGAGCTACTTTCACCTATTGGAGCAGAAAGAAGAAAATGCAGAGTTAATATAAGTTCAGCAGATAAAACGTTCAAAGGTAAGTATTGTTCGATTCCAATTATCATTTTAAGTAAACCATCTACTCATTTTAAAACTAACCTGCATTCTATTTTTGAAAAGTCATTTAAGAAAATTAGAGTTGATCAACAATTAGAAGAAGTACCGTTTCTAGCATTTAGATCGTTCACCAGAAAAAAAATGGGCTTTAAAACCTTTCTGTCTAACGATGATCTTGAAGAAAGAGCAGATTATTTAAATTCTGCTTTTATTTAACCACTGATAATTTGTGTGAACAGCTTTTACTGTATCTTGTTTTTAAACTATTCAATAAATAACTTTTATTATTAGAGCTTTCTTATAATATGTTAGAGACTTTATTTATTTTGAATTAGAATAATAGTTAACAATAGTTAATAAATTAGTTATTAAGTTAATACGTTACGTTTATTGAAACCCACATTTTTAAAGGCTTTAACTACCTACTGTGTGTTTAATACCTCGATATCTTGTGATTAAAAACCCGATATGTTGTGTTTAATAGCGTGATTAAAACCACGATCATTTGTGGTTAAAACCACGTACCAAGTGTGATCAGAACCCCGAGCTTACCGTGATCAAAACCTCGATATAATTCACAGCATATACACACCTTAATAACAGGTTTTTGCACCGTTTTTGTTGATAAATCTGTGTTTAAAACCCCGAATGCCTACAAAATAATAAATATATAATAACATACCGTATGTTATTTAAAGCATAATCACTTTTTTCTATTATCGCTCGTATATTTTCTAAAATCAGATCTTCGATGTGATCAAAACCCCGAAGTTAGCCGTTATAAACAGTACAAATAATGCTCTTTGTGTTTAAAACCCCGATGATTAGCCAATTTCCATAGCTTTTTTTTCAGATTTTAAACGACCATTTTTATCTTTAAAAACAATAATCTTTTCAACAGTTCCCGTTGTTTTAGCAGTAGCATACATAATAAAATAATCAGGGATGGATTGTTTTTTCTCAATTTCTTTAATTTTTCTTCTGAATTCTCTAATAGGAGACTTCACACCAAACTTATTATATAAGTTCTCTAATCCTATTTCCCATTGTGTTTGATTGCCACAATGCTTTCTACAGAGTTCATACAGTCTTCTATCGTATGGTGACCTTAATGAAAAATATTGAGTTGAATAAGTTAGTATTTGATTATTACTAACAGCATCAAAAAGAATAGAAGGTAATATTAATTCAACATACTTCATCCGACCTGTTTTTTCATCAGTAATTAAATCGTAATCACTAACAAAACTAAAACCCTTATCACGCTTAGAATCACCTTGTTTTGTCGTAGTGTAGACCGTTGTACCTGCTAACCTTTTTAAAGACTCTAAAACAGCTTTATACGATTTACCGTCAGTGTTTTTATTGGTGCTTTTCAAATAATCATACAAAGTTACGTGTATCTTTTGCCCTATCGCTTGACCACGATTTTTAGCTTCTGCAATTTGACCAAAACAATATAGTAAAAGATCCTTATCGTGTATCGTTGCCCTGCCCTTTTCATTGGGGATTATTTCAATTGAAGCACCCGTTTTTTTATTATGATAAACATAAGAGTCTGTATCAACTTTTGAACTTATACTAAATAATGGAAATTCCATTGATTGTGTGTCACCTTTCGGTGCTGCATCAATGATATTTGCGACAAATAATTCTAACTGTTCCGAGGAAACTAAATCAGAAGACATAATTTACACTCCTAACTGTTGACCGCTTGCTTTAAGCAAACGTTGTAAAATTGCTGTTCTAATTACCGAACTACGATCCGTTTTAGTATCTTCTTTTTCTTCTACATATTTAACCGTATCGTTAACCATTTTAAAAGTATCAGCAGTAATACTTAAATTAACAATCTTAGTCGTTCCTGCCTCAATAAACTCTTCTGCAATTAAATTATGATAATTTTCTTTTTCAAAAAGTTCTTTTAGGATATCTTCAAACCAAGACAGTCTTTGTTTCTTGTTATATCCAGAATCCAAAAGGTTATCTTCAATTTTAGAGATCATTCGAATAGGAACTCTGACAGCCATTCTTTTCACTGGCTTAAGTGAATCGTTATTAGCTTTAATCATTTAAACCGCCCTACCCTTTTTTCAAAAAAGTAATCAAAGAATTAAAAGCAAGATTTAAGTCTTTTGATTTACTTAAATCTAAATTCTCTAAAACTGATTCAGCTTTAAATTCTTTAGTAACAGCACCAATTATTTTTTTCATAACATCAATATCAGCATCTTTACTAATTTTTATTGTTGGTTTTATTACAACTTTTTTAGCAACAACAATTCCTGATAACTTCGCTTTAAGTTCTTCATCGGATAATTGAGCGAGTGCCGCAGCTTTTTGTAGACCTTCAACTTTACCTTCTTCAATAGCTTTAATTAATGTATCAGTAGGATATTTTATTATGACTAAATACCTTTGAGATTCAGCAACAGATAAACCAGAAACTTTTGCTAATTTTCTAACTGATATTTTTGATATTCCGTGACTACTAGCAATTAACTTTTCAAGTCTCATTGTTTTTTCAAACAATGTCATATCTTCACGATGAATATTTTCTTCCCATTGAAGAATATCAATTTCTTTTACTGTTAATTTTTCTTCACTAATTCTTGAAGATATATATTCTTCACCCAACAATATATGAGTTAATAAACGTCTTTCACCAGATATAAGATGAAATACACTATCCTCTTGCCATACAACAATAGAATGTAATAAACGTTTAGGTGATTTAAGAACTGCAGCAAACTCAACAATTGAAGTGAAATCTCCAATTTGTTTACCTTTTAAATTAAAATATTTTGTTACTTTTTCAACATACTCTTCAACCCAATCATAATCTTCTTCATTTTTTAAATAATTATTGATCGAAAATTTACTTTGTATTTCTCTAACTAAATTTATATCAATAGTTAGTTTTCTTGGATTGTCTTGATCTGTTTTAATGTGAGAAATAGGAAGGTTTTTTACTAATATATTTTTAACCTTACTATCTAATTGTGAAGCCGTAGCAGAAGTCCATTTTTCACTATTACTAACCTCTGTATCTTTATCAATTGTACCTGTACCTGCACGACTATTGTTTTTTGCACCAAATTTTTTAACCACAATATTTCCTTAGTGTCTCCAGTGGAGACACCTTACTTTGCTAATTTTGAATTAAGTTCTTTTTCGCCAAATATTTCACTCAAAAGGTATTTACATAAACTTTCACTGTGTTTTAAAGCAGTGTGATGTTTACTTATTTGAAATATTGATTTTGGATCTATGCCTTTGAGGTCCCTTTCGGGAAAGGCGACAGAATTAGGAAGATACAAGTCTCTTGGAAGCATTATAGAGCTTAAACTTTCGTGAAGCATATCAAGAGTACCTTTATGAAGTTTTGTGCTTATTTTAACTTTATTAGGTACTAATCCTATTAACTTTAATTGCTCATCATCATCTCTTGAAAAATTATCAGATTGAATAACTTGAATCATCGCATTGATGCCTTGCATTGATTTCTCTTCTGGTTCAAAAGGAATTACAGCGTGAGTTGCACAGCGAATCGCAGATCTAAAAACGGGATTTCTTGAAGGTCCAGTATCAAGCACTACAAGATCATATTCTCCACCGACAAATTCATTAAACAAAACTTCTTTAAGTCTGTGTATAACTTTCGCTTCAATTTTCCCTGACTCATTAGAAAATTCTGTGTTGATTTTTTCTAATAGAGCAGGGTGTCCAAGTAGACAATCCACCTTACCATTAAAGCCATTTTTAGGATTAACAAAGGTTTCGTATGCTAAAATTTCTTTACCATAAAAAGTATCTGCAATTGTAGAACGTTGTTCAATTCCGTCATAATCTTCATCCCCTTCAATCCAATCAGGATGTATAGGAGGAAGCTGACCACCAGTAGATTGAGGTGAACTTTCCATTCCAACCCAATAATCAGAACTGTTACATTGCATATCGAGGTCAACGATTAAAACATTCATATTTGCTTTTATAGAAGCATATTCAGCAATAATTGAGGAAAGGAGCGATTTTCCTACCCCACCTTTTTGCTGAAATATTCCTAGTATATTGGGGTTCTTCGTTTGCATTTTATAACATCCAAGTAAAAAACATACAGCTATAGTATACGTATGTTATTGATGGGTCAACTGTAGTTTTTTATGAATAATTCATAAATAAAGGGATGTAGCTTGATTAGAATCAACTTATAGGTGTCTCCATTGGAGACACCTATAAGTGCCTCGTGACGAGATACTAAATAAGTGTAGTGGTACAGTGATTTTGGCCACCTAATTAGAGGTGCTATCATGCCCCTCATCAAACTTTAGGTGACACCATGACAAAAAGAACAAGACCCAATTTCGCTCCCGAATTCAGACTTGAATGTGCTCAGTTAGTCGTTGATAAAGGTTACTCAGTTATTGAAGCTTCACAAGCAATGAATGTGGGTAAATCATCACTCGATAAATGGGTTCGTCAGTTAAAAGGTGAACGTAATGGCATCACAAGTAAAGCAACACCATTAACACCAGATCAACTAGAAATTCGTGAACTAAAAAAACGTATTGCCAGCATTGAAGAAGAAAAGGAAATTCTAAAAAAGGCCGTGGTGATATCAAGGGGTAGCGCAACACAGTGTTTAATCATATCAGTCGGAGTTGAATAGGTCAGTATTCATCTAGGACGTTCATTCAACTTTTTCGAAATACACCGCAGCAGCTATAAGTATTGGGCAAATCAAGCTAGAAGCATTAAACCAGAAGAGCTTAAAGCACTTGTTATGGTGAAAAGCATTTACGCGGAAAGTAATAGCTACGCTGGTGCTAGAACAATTGCAGGTATTGCTACCACAAGAGGCTTACCATTAAGCCGTTATGTAGCGACTCGCTTGATGAAAGAGCAAGGCCTAGTGAGTTGTCAGCTCGCTAGCCACAAATACAAGAAAGCAACGCAAGCGCATGTTGCGATACCTAATACATTAGAGCGTCAATTTGCAGTAACTCAGCCCGATCAAGTTTGGTGTGGAGATATTACGTTTAGTGTGCCCGGAGTTCAGCACTAGCATGGAATGCTTTAATGAACCACGAGTCTATCTGGAATACATGAGCAAAGCGGCAGGAGCCAAACTGTTTATGACACTATCTGGTTGTGCAGATAGTTGAGTCTGGGCGGCAGTGACTTATCGTATGCTGATAAGGTGATGGAACTCGCTGACAACGGGGAGTGAGGCGAATTCGTTACGCCAAGATGCTCTTCTAGACTAAGTATTGGACGGATGAAGAACATGAACCGATTAACCCGCATCTATGGGCTGTAATGTCGCCACTGCCTACACGAATTTACAGGCAGTATGATGTGGTAATAACGCTATAGGTAGCAATGTTATTACCAATTTGATAAGTAATATATACGTGCTTATCAATGGATGAACGTTTATATCACAATTCTGCGTTTAAGCATCATCACCTTACAGAATGATAAGGTTAAAGACTGCGAACGGCATCCACCCCAATATGTTTGAGTTCAGATAGGTAAACCGGGGAAGGTTTGTTTGAATGATAAGGGAGCACGACCCCGATGACAAACAAGCTGGCGGAGCGTTCGTAGTAGTCTGAGATGGGGAAAGCCCATTACATGGCGAAGGGACGCAGTTTAATTGATTTGCGTAAGCAAATTACCTGACCTTAATGGGGTGAAGACCTTTGATAATCAGCGAACTGCAACGTAAATTAGCAACATGGACAGCAACCGATAAAGCGCGTCGCGTTAATCGATTGTTGCGCCTGATCAGTCACCCGCAATGGCTTTGCCAAGCGGCTGAAGTAACACTTTCCGCAAAAGGCGCTAAAACGCCGGGCGTTGATGGGATCACTAAAGTTCACTTACAGGCCAAGTTGACTGATTATTTAGATGAAATCAGAAATGATTTACTCTCAGGTAATTATCAACCAATGCCTGCCAGACGAATTTATATTCCTAAAGCGAATGGAAAGCAGCGCCCTTTAGGTATACCCACCTTAAGAGACAGAATAGTCCAACGTGCCATGCTCATGGCAATGGAGCCGATATGGGAAAATGATTTTCATTCATTATCCTATGGTTTTAGACCTGAGCGCAGTGTTCATCATGCGATTCGTACAGTTAAGTTACAACTAACTGATACCAATATTCCACGGGGACGCTGGGTAGTTGAAGGAGATTTATCAAGCTATTTTGATACGGTTCACCATCAACTACTCATGACATGTGTACGTAAACGGATCAATTGCAGACGATTTAATGAATTGCTTTGGCGATTTATCAAGGCGGGACATATTGAACGTAACCTATTCTGTGCAACAAGCGAAGGTGTTCCACAAGGAGGCGTAATTTCTCCATTGCTGTCAAATATCATGCTGAATGAATTCGACCAGTACTTGGACAAATGTTACTTGAGTAAGAAAGTACGTAAAGACCGCTGGTACTGGAACCGTACTATCCAAGATAAACGCAAAATTGCGCTAGAGGAAAAGAGACAATGGAAACCTGCGGTTGCTTATTGTCGTTATGCCGATGATTTTCTTGTGATTGTCAAAGGTAATAAACAGCAAGCAGAAGTGATACGCGATCAATGTCGAAACTTCCTTGAAGGTAAGCTAAAACTCACACTCAATATGGAGAAAACCCATATTACGCATGTGGATGATGGTTTTATCCTCCTTGGGCATAGGCTCATAAGAAAACGTGGTCCTAAAGGTAATATGCGTGTGGTGTCTGGTATTCCACATGGTAAAGCTAAAGCATTTTCTCATTCATTGAGCCAAGCTTTATCTAGTGATCACAGTTGTAGTAAGGTTGACAAGGTTGAACAACTCAGTCGAAAACTTAAGGGCTGGGCACAATTTTATCGACATACTGATTATACCGCAAAAGTTTACAGCAAAATTGATCGTATCGTTTTCTGGAAACTTGCTAAGTGGTTGGCTAGGAAATATCGTAGCTCTATTAAGTCGTTAATGATGAAATGGATCAAACGCCCGACACCAAATCAGGCTAAGACTTGGGTACTGTTTGGTAAAAGCAATCGAGGTGATTTATGTGGTGCATCACTGTTTAGGTTAGTGAGTAGCCCTAAATTACCATTTCGTTGGCGATTACCTGAATCAAACCCCCTACCTTAGAGATGAAATTAGGAATACTGTCACGTCTCGCTATAGTGATGTTGCAATGGCTGTTAGCCACAATTGAGCGGAGAGCCGTATGCGCTGAAAGGCGCACGTACGGTTCGGGGAGGAGAAGCAGAGAAATAGTTCGACTACGATCTGTCTCTTACTCTACTTTGGACGGGAAATCGTTGGGCTTATCTCGCGCTTGTTATGGATTTATTTGCACGTAAACCTGTTGGTTGGGCAATGTCACATTCGCCTGATACTAAGTTAGCAGCGAAAGCATTAACAATGGCATTTGAATCGAGGGGGCGCCCAAAAGACGTCATGTTTCACTCGGATCAAGGAAGTACTTATACGAGTCGAAATTATCGTCAATTGTTGTGGCGTTGTCAGATTGAACAAAGCATGAGTCGCCGTGGTAATTGTTGGGACAATAGCCCGATGGAGAGGTTTTTCAGAAGTTTAAAAACAGAATGGATACCAACAACAGGTTATCGTTCGTTTACTGAAGCTGAAAATGCAGTTGTTAAATACATTATTGGATATTACAGCCAGGTTAGACCACATAGCTATAACGGTGGACTAACACCCAATGAATCAGAGAGAAGATACTGACTTGAATACAAATCCGTGGCCAAAATTAGTTGACCACTACAAAGATTAAACTTTATAGTTGAAAAGAAAATTAGATGTTTTACTAGTGAGGAAGTATATAAAATATTTAAAAAAAGGAGTAGGGGATTTATTCGCTTTTATTGTTTATTCAAGTTTAACAAAGTCCCTTAAATATTCGTAAAATTTAAAGGGGGGGGGGGGAGGAATTAGCTATCGACATTAATTTTGATAGTGTGGTCATACGATGAACAATAGTATTGTAAGTCAGTTGAGACTCACACATTGACGACATGTAATCTTTGATACTTATTTGAGTTATTTATGCGTTAGCCGTTAATCCGGGTAATCATTCACAAAACAAAAATAACTGCCCATTGTCCTATAGGACAAAGAAAGCGAGTGAGTGCTGTTTATATCCAAGGGTTATCCACTTAGCCCAACCTATGTCAATATGTAGTAATGACAAAAAGTTAAAATTTTCAAAAATAGGGTATCGATTACCCCCCAAATTGGTATCAATTGCTTTCACGATGATCAAGCCTGTCTGAGTTACATCTATAAAATTAGTTGGCCAAGTGGCTTTATCTGGACTCGGTGTCATATAAATAAAACGCCATATAATTTTAAAATGGAACGCTAAAATGCGCGGCTTGTCGTAAAGAAATTTCAGTTACTTCAGGTACAACTTTTAATAAAACTAGAACCTCACTCAAAAAGTGGATGGTGCTATTTTCTATATTACAAATCAAAAAAATGGTGTTAGTGCATTAGGAGTACATCGTTTACTTGGGTTTTGAAGTTACCAAACATCTTGGACTTTATTGCATAAGCTATGCTCGGCAATGGTTAATCTAGAAAGAGAAAACTATCAGGGCTTGTTGAAATTGATGAAACTTTTATTGGTGGTGTTATACCAAAGAAAAAAAGTTAATTAAAAGCGTTGTTCTTGTAGCCGTAGAGTTACTTGAACCTAAAGGTTTTGGTCTGATCCGTTTAAGTCATTTCCCTGCGGCAACAAAAGAGAATATTAAACAGTTCACTTGGGATCAGATATTGTTGCACATATAACAATGCCAGGTGTCAATATAATAGAGTGGTTTCATTATTAAAAATGATGGCATACCAAGGAGCAATACAAGAAAAGAGTTCAGAGTACTACCTTGATGAATATATCTTCAGGTTTAATCGCAGAAAAGTCGAATGCTGAGTAGGCAATAAAGACTGCTCCACTAACTTATGAGAATAAAAAATATAACCACTACATCTGTGGTCAAAAGGAAGTCCCTATATATCCTCATAGTTACTCATTGGTTATTAAGATTTTTTAGTTAGCGTTGTGATTACAGAAGATTGTTCTTTGTTCGTTTTCTCTAAATTAGTAATAGTAGCGTTGGCTTCTGTTAATTTAGTTTTGCTGTTGGCTAGTTCTGTGTTGTGCGTATCTTTTTCTTTAACCAAGTTATCATTGGCTGAACTTAATTCTTTTCTAATTACAGTGATTTCTGTTTTGTATTCACTGCATTCAGTTTCTATTTTAGTAATTGTTTCTTTAACTGCATTAGCTGAAGCTTCTAAATTATTAATTAGTTTGTCGTTACCCGTAATAGTGGATTCTTGGCTTGCAATGTTTTTACTTAATGAAGCTATAGAATTATTAAGCTCTTTATTATCTTTAACAAGATCTGAATTTTGAGTTTTAACTTCGTTTACATATTCCTGATTGCCTTCAAGCTTCAATTCAGCTTTAGCTATCTCGGTGCGTAAATTTTCATTAGCAGAAGTTAGCGTTTTGTTGTCTGTTCCTGCATCGCTGAGTTGTTGACGTAATTCAGTAACAATGGCTTTATTAGATTCTTGTTCAGTTACTAAATCAGCTTTAAGCTTTTCTTGAATTTTAATTACTTCAATTTGAAGCTCTTTAATTTCTTTTGCTTGTTGTTCGATAATTGCATTTTGCTTAAATAACTTTTCTTCTGAACGTTCTAACTCTTCAATAGCAATGTCTCGTTGCTCGTTTGAATCTACTGCTTGTTCTTTATATCTATATTCTGCTTCTACACCAAAACGTGTAATTTCTTTCATAAAGCTCTGTGTAAATTCAGAAGAGAATCCCAAACGGTCATAAAGTGATTGTTGATTTGCTTCTAATTCCTTTTTCCAATTAGCAAAGTATTTGTGAACTGTACTTGTGCTGCTTATGTCGGGAAGCATTGATAGAACTAACCGTACAGTAGGTTTTGTTCCTTTCGAATACAAGTCATTGCATATAGCTGTTACACGTTCTTGAATGCTGTTTTGTTCTGACTGCCGCATATTTTATGCCACCATAAACTTTATTAGAGCGTGAATTATACACTAAAAACAAAGCGAACACAAATAACGAACGAACAGTGTTCGTTCGATGTAATAAGTGTAGTATTAATAATTAGGAGGATATTGAGGTATTAAAAAGCTCTTTCGGGCTTTATTAATTTAAATAAGATTTCGTTTTTTGGCTGTTTTGTCGAGTATTACGTCTGTTTATTGTTGTCCGTCCAACCTTAATAGCCTGGAGTCGTCGGTTAGATTAAATAATGAAAGTTCTTGCCGGTCATTATAAAGGCTTATTATATCTTCACTTGGTTTGACTCTAATTCTGGCTTTAACGTTTCATAGTGTTGTAAGCACTGCGTTTAAAAAACATTTAATAGACTTTAATTAATTTTATGAAAATACTCCTAATAATAAGTTTTTTTGATATAGATAACGTACAGGAACAAGACATAATTCAGCTAGCATCTCGTGGTGTTTTTCCTGAAGAGTGTTTAAAAAAAGAGTTCGTCAAACTTGAAAAAACCTAGGGTTCATCAGCATTTTTTTGGGCGTGTGTGTATGTCTTTAAGCACTTAAAATGAACTTAACGCTATCCTTATATTTTTTCTGTGACACTAAGGTGACTAAAAAGCGACAGATTGATTTCTTCATGTTTTTTATTTGATTTAGCCCCTAAGTATTGCCAAATGATCTATTGGTTTTGGCTCTGTTCTATAATACTGTTGTTCATCTACAGAAGCTTTATTCTTAGAGGGCTAGAGAGAAAATTAATACTTGAGAAAAGATTACTCCCATAGCACTAACCGCAACGGTTAACGTTAACTTAAATCTAAGCGACAACAATAAATTACCACAGAGCCTGGTTTTTGTATTTGGGTAATTAAAGTTTTATAAAATCAAATTATGAGACGCTTTTGTATAGTTGCATGATTTTCCTTTAATGGTATTTATATAAGGCAATTAACGAAATTGTTTGTTCATTACCCTTAACCATTAAATGAAACCACTATGCTAAATTGTTTACCTGAACAAGACTTGATAGCTTTTCATGCCTTCCTGTATTTTTAGAATCAAGTTGAAAAAGCAGAGGTAACCTTTGCTTTAACGTTTTCAGCTAAAAAACACCAGCGTATATTAATGCCTTTGGCAAGAGCAAAAAATCTTCATCAGAGTGCCGATTAGCGCATTCTATTCTTACCCAAATCGTATACTCAAGCATTAACCTTAATGCAGCGCAGCTATTGATAAAAGATAGCAGACTAACGGGTATTTTTAATCTTGTAAAACACAAAGAGATTGGTATTTTCTCCCCTTACCAACAAATCGTGATGCCGATGGGCGTTAGATCGGATGTGGTGAAAGTGCATTACTCTTAATTAAATCAAGTGATTTTTGACTGGTTTTTATTGATTTTGGAAAGTTTTTCACGCAGTTGCGCGTTTTAAAAAGTGTTGTTTAATGAAGTGGAATTTAAACATTGTTAACTTTTTGGAGACATCTATGAAAAGCATCACCGTATTAATAACCCTAATAGCACTATCATTTCCTACCTTATTAGCCGCCAAGGTTTGGCAACAAACATTTACTGTTGAGTATGCCTTGGGTGATGGCGACAGTAAAACCACTGCAAGGGAGCTAGCTTTGGCGCAAATAAAAATCAAAGCCAGTAACAAGGCTGGTAGTTATATTCATACCACCAGTACACTGGTGAATGATCAGCTCAGTGAAAACATTCAAGTCATCGGGGCGTCCATGGTTATGCTCTCGGGTATCAAAGAGCACTTAACCACTAAGAATAATCGAATAACGCTCTTTGTAACAGCACTTGCCCGTATTGATGAAAGTGAACTCAAACGACGAATTGCAGCGATGCAACGAGATAAGGCTAAGGCGAAGCAAATTACCCAACTGAACAAAGATAATGAAATGCTCAGTGTTGAGCTGCGCACCATTCGGTCTTTACTAGCCAAAAAGCATAGTAGCAGCACAGAAGTGGCCTCCATTTTAAATCGTCAGTCAACGCTGTTAAAGCGATTTGAACATAACGCGGCTGCAGTAAAAAGAGTTTTCACGCAAGGCACTTTATTTCAAATGGCTCAAACAAGCTCAGCAAAATTGGAGCGAGTTAAAGCGCAGTTGGAAACCGAGTTTTTTGGCGCGCTAATGCAAACGCAAGTAAAAGCCGAGATTGTTAGTGTGATTGACAATGAACGTGATTTTACAGTGTTGGTTAATGTGAGTTGGACAATGCCTAAATCCTTGTCGTTTAACACCCTGATAAAGCATTTGAGTGGTCGTAACTTCAATAAGGACAAATTGTCAAAAACGGAAGACCTTACCCTTGACTCTAATAAGAATGTAGGAGGTAAAGGAAAGACCACGTTAAGTGAGTCACTCTTTAATTATCTGGGTGAACAGCATGTTCATATTGAAATCAAGTTGGGGAGTAAGAAATTTAATGTGCCATTATTTTGGAGTCGAAAAGGTGGCTCTTTTAGTTCCTGCAAAAGCGCTTCTTCCTCTTACAATGACTTTATAAAGTCCAATGGATTACTTTGCTTGACCTTAATGCAGGATAGTCATAAAGCATTACATGGTATTGGTTATAAGCAGGATGAAAACCCTATCAAGTTCAAACTAACTAAAAAAGAAGTACGTACTATCACCACAATCGAAACCAAAATTGTTCGCGGTTAATGATTATTTTAAAGGACATTATTATGAAAAATTTTAATTTACGTTTACTGATGATTATCGTTGCATTAAGTGTTTTATCCGGCTGTTCATCAACGAGCAATCAAGACTTAAACCAAGCACTGATGGAGCAGCAATTTGAAATGGAAAAACTACGTCGTGCGTTTAATCAAGAAAGGCAAGATGTTGAGCAACAACAGCGTGAAGTAGAAATCAAAACGCTACCTTCTTGGGTGTTAACCCCTTTACAAGCAGATGTAACCGGATTCTATGCGGTGGGTATGGCAGAAAGTAAAAGTATTTTCTTTGTCATGAAAAAAGCCAAAATGCAGGCTGAGTTTGAGCTGGCAAAACAATACCGTCAATTGTTATCAGGCTCTGAGCGCTCATTTGAGCGAGAAAATGTGGCGGGTGAATTACAGACTCAAACCACCGTGCTCATTGATAAATTAATCGATGAAGTACCGATTATTGGCTATGACATCGTTAAGCAAAAAATCATTGCTGTTAATGGCATGCATACCGCTTATATATTACTCAAAATGCCATACGAGCAATATAACAAAGTACTGCAAGCACAAAAAGAAAGTCAGGCAGATACAACAATAGAGAATGCCTTTGATGCACTGCAAACGCGACTAACCTCTCGTCGGGCAGAAATGCAACAAGTCAACGCCACGGCGCATCAACAACATATGGCGCAAGCACAGCAGGGGAATCAGTTGCTCATTGATAAGTTGAAAGTGGAGCGTCGAACCGAAGCCACAACAGCCAAGACTGATAGTGTAAATAATGTGGCAAAATAACCGGGATCTGGCAGTCAAAATGTCATCAATAGCAAAAGAAAAACAAAGGATATACCAATGACTGTGAAATTGATGTTTATTTTATTGTGTTTTTTATCATGGCCGGTGATTGCTGAAAATAATGAAATAGTTGGCTGCGCTGGCTTGTTTCGCGGAGAAGAGGTTACGATGAAAGTCGCACTTATTCGCGCTAAGGCATCATGGGCTGAACACCACTATGGAGGTGTTGTTTCTGGCAGGGAAACACTACTGCTTGATAATGACACTACTCAGTTAGCGCAATTGATTAAAGTGGAAAGTGCAGGCCTCGTATCATCTCAACCCGTTTTTCACGTTAGCAATGAGCAACGTGTTAAAAACATTGACGGTAAGTCTTATATTTGTGTTCACCTTTCAACAAAGCAATAAATGTGCGTTATTTTAACGCGTCTTTAAAAGGACTATTTATGGATCAAACAAAAGAGTTAAGGGTATTAATCAACGCTGCCAACAGTGCTTGTCTGAGATTAAAAATAGATAAAAAACCACAATGTCTCTTATATGTACAAAGCATTAACTCAAAACTAAAAATGGCGTATGGCGCTTATGATGGCCATCAAACAGACCAAGTCATTAACGCTAAAAAAGCCATAACAGAGTTCCTTAGTTTTTATCGTGCTTTGCATGACTTCTCTGGTGGTGATGTATCTTTTTGAATCATTGGGTGCACGTAAAAAACAAACGCTTTGACGTGTCCCCTAGATAGTTGCTTTTAACGTGTGAAGGCATTCAACGATTAAACCAGTATTTTGAAGACCTTCACATTAGCAATAATCAACCTAAGGAATAAGGCAATTTGCTCGCGTAATTTACTCGTTCAATGGCAAGAACGCTTGGAGCAAGGGTAAAGAGGCGCGTAATCCAACGTTACTTATCATGGTAGTCAAATAACTCAGCAAGTTACTTCAGAGGTAAAAATGAAAAAAATAATAAAACGACATAAATTAACATTCACTCGACTTTATCATTCAGCAAAAGAGAATGATTTAGGGCTTACGTTAGTTCGCCAATTGTCATTAGATAAGCATCAACTCAATCGAGATAGGCAAGTAGCCAGAAAGGAAGGCATTTACCTTGATTGGCCAAACAGCCTATTTGATGGTTTCTTACTTATGGTGCCAATTTTTACCAAGAAAACACACTGTGAAATAGGTTACCAAGTTTATGCATCAAAAGCAGAAATTCCTGAGCCCTATAAATGTTTATGGCCAACGTTAGCTGAACCTGTGCAATAAGCGACAACGGTTCAAATCACACTAAGCCTTTAAGCAACAGTAAACTCACGGCAGTTGCGCGTTTTAAAAAGTGTCATAAGCTAGGTACTCACTTTTAACATGGGCACAACTGATGACACTTAATGATACACCTATTCAAATAGTTCTATTTTTACTCGTACTACTGGCTGTACTCGGATTTATTACGTGGAATCGATTTTTCTTAAACAACAACTCGAAGCGTAAAAACAAGACCAATAGTTTATCAAAAAATCAGGTTTTCACTAAACTAATAACGCTTGCTATCTTCCTCATCTGGTTGATTGGGCTTAGCGTCGGAGTAATGGCACTGGGCTTTGTAGTTAATTGGTACACTTTTGACAGCTTTTTATGGGGACCGTTTGAAATCGTGCTACTCACATTGCTTGGGATGTTATTCATTACCTCAATGGTCATAGTGCACAGCGCTAAAAGGCAACGTAGTAAAGGGCAGGGGGATGACATTCATGAGCATCTTTTTTTAGTAACTAAGCACTTAATCGCTCAAATGACATTCATTCTGGTGGTAATACTACTCTTAATCTTAGGGAATTAACTCTGTCACAAATTGAACAACAGTTTAAAAACAGGATTCGAAAATAACGTAAAACTAACTTAGCTAAAACTTAAAGGAATTAAACAATGAAAACACCCATTACCGGTATTATTAAAGACGTAAAGTTAATTGAACTCACTGAGCTTACTCTTCAGTATATTTATGGCACTGTTGAGTGTGACAATCTAGGTCGGTGGCATCCAGGTGATTGGATGGTTAGTAGTGCAATCACGCGAATTGATAGTGAAAATATGTTAGTTCATACTCGAAATAGACTTTATAAAATTGATGCCTTGCAGGCTCCTATTTTACTGAATGCTAAGCAGTTCCTTTTGGTTAGGCAAGGAGTCTCTCCTTCCAATTTTCAGGAGCACTCATGAAAAAATATAAAGCAGTGAAAAGACAAAAAGTCAGTGCATTCATTTGTGATGGCTGTGGCCTAGAATCGAGTATTGATGAGGGGTTCGAGTTTAGTGAGTTCATTACAATTGAACACCGTTGCGGTTATGGGGCAATTCATGGGATGGTAAAGAACTATCTGTTGATTTTTGTCAGCACTGCTTTGCTGGCATGTGTGGTGATGTTTTAACGGTAATTGACCCTGTAGATAATCAGAGCACGGATTTACCTGAAGAGTCGCTCGAATACAACACTATTTTTCAGACCATCTCACCGCCAAAGCAAGACGCTAATGAGATGAAGAAGCAAAGTGACACCAGAATTTCAGTTCGAGATATTGTATCCACCAACACTATTTCCAACCAAGAAGAGCTTCAAATAGCCCTTAAGCGCGTCGAACAGCTTTGGGATACCCAAGGCCATTCTGCTGAAAGTAGCGAACTACACAAGCTTGCAGATTTAATTTTCGCCTACGAAAATAAAAGCTGGGATAGCTATTTTGCTGAAACACAGATGGCTGATGATGATTTTATGTCTGATAGATTGAACACTATCGAGGGTTTACCTCTTCAAATGTTGGGAGTGGCAAGTATCATATTAACTGATACACCTGTTAATAAAGACATTGATGAAGATGATTCAAGTCAATCAACCACTGATGAAAAGGATATAGCAGAGGTATCGGTAAATGTTATTGATGAATTACTCATGTTGCATAATGAGATACTTGAGTTTTTTGGCTCTAAAGTAGATGTAGATACTTGGATTAATACTGAGCTGCCAGTACTATATGGAGAAAAACCATTTTCATTGCTGTCTGCAATACAAGGTCGAAAAGCATTAAAGCAAGTATTAAATAGAATGAAAAATGGTGATGTTTAACATGAATATTTTATCGAGATAAGCTCAATGATAAGTGAAAGTTCAAACTCAGATATATTGTCTATTGAAGACAGTCATCAGCCGAAGAAAGCATTGCCAAGTTACGTTGATATCGAGAAAATATCAAGATTAGCGAGGGTAGATGAAAAAAAAGGCAAAGAAATGTGGGGTTTAATGTTTAAAGCGATTCATGAGCATAATAAAGCTCAAGTAGAAAAAGAATTTCCTACGCGTGAGTGTCCTAATTGATGGCTTTCATTTGATTTAACTATCAATTCACCGCTCATTGATAAGATTAAACACACAGGCAATATTTTCCGGCATAAAATTGTTATGTAGATACTCTAGAACGGTTCAAGTTTATGGATGAAGAGTTGTTAGAGCTACTTCAACAAAAGCTCTTACTTCTTATTGATATAACTTAACAATCAGGCTCCTTTATGCCCAAACTCTTGGCACTTCCTTGCTAACCAATGACAGCCACCACAGGCTCCATTGCAATAGTTGTAAGCTCTGACGTAGAAAGAAATTGAATAATTTTTGGACGACTAAACTTTTTACGGAAAACTTCTCTGCCAGACGCATCATGGCCAACGAGATGAAAGGTAGATTTTCCTATATCAATTCCAAGAATGTTAATAGTAGACATGATGGTTATCCTCATTTAATGTAAGCGTGAGGGGAAATGCGTCTAGCCTTGTTTAACGTTCCAAGGTAACAGGTGAGTCAGGGTTTCTGGCTTGTTGGCCATTTCATCTAGACAGGTTCGTAAATAGTTATCGACCAACAAGCCGTTGGCTTTTGCTGTTTATACCGAAAGAAAAACGGTTCTGTCGCAAACTCAAATTCCGTCGCCTTAATTGAAGGTTTCGCTTTCCTCAGAGGCAACTATGCTGCAAGCGAATAAAATTGCTCCCATACCGTTTTATCTTCTGAGTAAATCATCTGTCCTTGCTTGAACATCGAGCAAAGCTCAACACCC
>MAAB01029651.1_pt1 | contig 32984 bp, 26 predicted proteins | sample 1115991 | NCBI WGS metagenome assembly MAAB01 (sample SAMN04961124, study PRJNA320927) | seawater metagenome | isolation source: sample BD02T18 sea water enriched with oil for 18 days | place: USA:Gulf of Mexico | collected 2013-07-27
GATCTCATCGTGGAGCTGGGCCTAATATATTGGTAACCAACAAAGACTCCGAATACATTAGCGCAAACCAACTCAGTTATCGATATTATTACTTGCAATATTGAGGCGGACCATACATATGTGCCCCAAACTGCCTTGGAGCAATAAAAGTTTAAACCACAAAAATTATGTGAAATGAATGTCTGCTTTCGATAATTTAAATCTTGATTTAACCTTTATTTTTCAAACTTCACGTTGAGAGGTTGGCACAACTTTATTAACTTCTTTAGTGCTGTTTTATCGGGAAAGTGGTCATCACAAAACGTAGTGAATATATTAAATTTTCACCTGACTTGACAGTAATCATCCTTTAAAACAAAGCTTCACCGATCTTTCGTCTTTAAGCTCACTAACATAACTCTACATTGGAAATATATTTAATCGATTTGGTATTATTGTTATCTTCTTTTCAATGATGCTAGAATTAAAAGAAATCTTATTACCTAGTTATTAAGCAGTTAATACCTAGCTAATAGTAACTCACTCATAATCTAAGTGTTGCTTATGACTACTTTCATCAATAAAACAGTAATGGTTGTTTTGCTTTGTTTGATCTTTATCGGTCAATCAATGGCATCAATGACTATGTTTTATAGCATGGCGAGTATGCAACAAAGTGAGCAAATGATGACTAAAATGTCATCAATGAATAGTTCCAGTCATCACAGCACAAAGAAAGGCAACTCTAGCCACAACATGAGTGCTATGTCTGATTGTGATGAAGAAACGATGACAGAAAAAACTTGTGCTTCTATGTCTTCAGAAAGTTGTTGTGAACAAGAGTGTGATTGTTTAACAGGGGGATGCTCAACCGTTTCAGCATTTTCAATGGCTATCAATTACACCCCAGTATTCGCAACACCGAGTAAAATAAATTCACTCAATACCATTACCACAAATAGATCACTTACTTCCCTTTATAGACCACCTATTCTTGGCTAATCACAGTCTCATTGCGTCTACATTTTGCTGTATAAAATTTATAGTTGATAACTTTAAAAAGTATTATTGATGCAAAAAACCATCTCGTTTTTTCAGTAAAGTATTCCCTCAGGAGGGAGTCATGTTTTTATTTTCGTTTCCCGTTCAAGTTCGCGCAACTGTTGCCAGCATCATTACATTAAGTGGATTATGTGCTATTAGCCCTGCTCTTCAAGCTGCAGATAATCAAGAGGTTTGGTCATTTAATCGCACCATAAGAACCGCGCAGAAAAACGACCCTTGGCTCACGGGTAATAAACACCAGCAACAAGCCATTGAGGCCATGGGTAATGCAGCTTCGAGTTTGCCAGACCCTAAAATGTCGGTTGCACTTGCAAACCTTCCTACCGATGGTTTTAACTTTTCTCAAGAGGGAATGACACAATTAAAAGTGGGTATTACTCAAATGTTTCCTCGCGGTGATAGCCTAAGCATAAAGAATCAGCAATTGCGTATTCAAAGCGAAGCCTACCCATTTCAACGCCTCGATAGAGAAGCAAAAGTGGCAGTTACCGTGGGAAGCTTATGGCTTGACGCCTATAACGTCCAACAAAGCACTATCCTCATTGAACAAAATCGTTCGCTGTTCGAGCAACTAGCCGATGTCGCTCAAGCCAGTTATTCTTCAACCTTAGGTAAAACACGCCAGCAAGATATTGTTCGTGCCCAACTTGAATTAACACAGCTTGATGATCGACTCGACATATTAGCGCAACAACAAAATGCTTATTTAGGCATGTTGTCGCAGTGGCTATCAACGGCATTTATTAACGGCTCTACGAAAGCAAATACCACTGAGGTTGGTCAACTACAGCATATGACATTGTCTAAGCAGCTGCCCCAGTTAGAGTTATTACCTAAAGATGTAATGATCCCTGATTCTATCGGTGCCAGTATAAACAAAAATGGTCTTAGCAATAAATCTTGGTTATCTGTTGAAAAGCTCACCGAGTATTTTACTATGCACCCTGCCGTTATTGCATTAGATAAAAAAATACTCGCGACAAAAACAGGCATAAATTTAGCAGAACAAGCCTATCAACCTGAGTGGGGGATCAACGCTAGTTACGGCTATCGTGATGATGATCCCTTTGGCAATAGTAGAGCAGATTTATTCTCTGTTGGCGTGACTTTTGATCTGCCACTGTTTACTGATAATCGTCAAGATATGACAGTAAAGTCAGCGGTATCGGCAACAGAAGCAGTGAAAACAGAAAAAGTTTTGTTATTACGTCAGTTATTTGGGGCTTTTTCTAGTGCACAAGGGCGTTTATCACGATTGAATGATCGTAAAGAACTATACCAAACAAGACTGTTGCCACAAATTCACGATCAAGCAGAAGCGTCATTAACGGCTTATACCAACGATGATGGCGATTTTTCAGAAGTCGTACGCTCACGTATCGCCGTATTGAATGCTGAAATAGAACAACTAAAGATTGCTGTTGAGCAACAAAAAATTATTTTGGAACTGAATTACCTGTTTGTCGGGAGTTTGGCTATAAACAAAATGTCAAAAAATCCGCAGCAAACATTTGCTCAGCGTGAGGAACAATAATGACTATTAACAAACATACCAATAACTCAGTAAAGCGCCCAGCAGCAAAAGTCGGACTGATTGCGTTAACAAGTTTACTCTTAGGGATAATAATCACCTTAGCTGTAACTACTTTATTGCCCTCAAAAACAAGCGTTAGTGATAGTAGTAGCGAAGAAAATAAACCTTTGTATTGGGTAGCCCCAATGGATGCAAATTATAGACGTGACCAACCGGGTCTCTCGCCTATGGGCATGGAATTGATCCCTTATTACGGTAGTCAAAATAATACGATTGATGAAGGCGTCGGTACCATAAAAATATCGCCCAGTGTTATTAACAACTTAGGAGTACGTACTACAACAGCAACGTATCGCCCACTGAAGACCACAATAGAAACAGTAGGTTATGTCACTTATGATGAGGACAAGCTAGTACATATTCACCCTCGTATTGCCGGCTGGGTTGAAAAGCTCTACATCAACGCAATTGGTGATCCGGTGACAAAGGGCCAGCCACTTTATGATATTTATTCACCTGAGTTGGTCAATGCGCAAGAAGAATTACTGCTCGCCTTAGATCGAAAAAATAAACGCTTAATAACTGCGGCAGAGAATCGTCTTATCGCCTTACAAATTCCTCAAAGGGCTATTAACACGTTAAAAAAGGATAAAAAAGTACAACTAAACGTTACTTTTTACGCGCCACAAAATGGCGTCGTAGAAAGCTTATTTATCAGAGAAGGTTTCTATGTAAAACCAGAAACCATGATGCTTTCTATCGTTGATTTAACACAGGTTTGGGTCAAAGCAGAAGTCTTTGAACGTGATGTATTTAAAGTCGCCATGGGCGATAGTGCCAGTATGCGTTTGAATTATTTACCGTCTAAACAATGGAGCGGTAAAGTTGAACACGTACATCCAATGTTAAACCCAAAAACCAGAACCGGTATTGTTAGACTGCATTTTAATAACCAAAACGGTGATTTAAGACCAAATATGTTCGCGCAAATTTCAATTGCCATTAATGATAACGAATCCGCTTTGCAAGTGCCAAGAGAAGCCGTTATTCGTACCGGTAACCAAGATAGAGTGGTTTTAGCGCTAGGTGAGGGTTACTTTAAGTCAGTCGCAGTGGAAATTGGCCGTTTTGATCGTAACAATATCGAGATTATTTCAGGTCTTTCTGCAGGAGAAAAAGTGGTCAGCTCCGCTCAGTTCTTACTTGACTCAGAGTCCAGTAAAACATCCGACTTTAAACGTATGCATATTGAAGAATTTCAATCTAATGACGCTACAGACAAAAGTAATAGTAATGTGTCTTCGGCAACGGTCCATGGCACCGTCACTTCTGTGATGACCGATCACCGCATGGTGACTATCGATCGTGACGCGATTGAAAAATGGAATAGAGCGCCTGCCAGTGTAGATTTCATGGTAAGTGACTCCGTGGATATGACACTTTTTACACTTGATGCTTATTTAATGTTTACCTTCGAAATTAGTGATGGCGAGTTTATAATTGTTAGCGCGATGCCCATGAAAAAAGGTATGTCTCATGACTCTTCAAATGATATGTCTCAAGGAGAGAACCAATGATTGCTGCCATTATTCGTTGGTCAGTAGGCAATCGTTTCTTCGTCATATTGGCCACTATGATTTTAGTGGGTGTCGGTTTGTATGCCGTAAAAAATACACCTATTGATGCATTGCCTGACTTATCTGATGTGCAAGTTATTATCAAGACGAGTTACCCGGGGCAAGCACCGCAAGTAGTTGAAGATCAAGTAACTTACCCGCTAACCACCGCCATGTTATCAGTACCTGGCGCGGTAACTGTGCGTGGTTTCTCTTTTTTTGGTGACTCTTATGTCTATATTATTTTTGAAGAAGACACTGACCTCTATTGGGCTCGTTCTCGGGTATTAGAATATTTAAGTCAGGTATCTCCAAACTTACCCAGTGCTGCAAAACCGCAATTGGGCCCTGATGCAACAGGCGTTGGTTGGGTATACCTTTATTCATTGATCGATAAAACTGGTCAGCATGACTTAAGTCAGTTACGTAGCTTACAAGATTGGTTTTTAAAATATGAACTGCAAACAGTAAAAGGTGTTTCAGAGGTAACGGCACTGGGCGGCATGGTCAAACAATACCAAGTACAAGTTGATCCAGACAAGCTGCGTGCTTTTGGTATTCCTCTGTCTCTTATCCAAACGGCCATCAAACAGGGTAACCAAGAGATTGGCGCTTCTGTGGTAGAAATGGCTGAAGCTGAATACATGGTAAGAGCAACAGGTTATCTTAAAGGCGTAGACGATCTTGAAAATATTCCCTTAGGTGTTAATAAAAACGGCACGCCACTGTTACTGAAAGACGTTGCACAAATTGGTACGGGGCCACAAATGCGACGAGGTATTGCAGAGCTAAATGGTGAAGGTGAAACCGTCGGTGGTATTGTGGTAATGCGTTTTGGTGAGAATGCTCAACAGGTCATTAATGGCGTAAAAGCTAAGCTAGAGCAATTGAAAAAAGGCTTACCTGAAGGGGTAGAAATTGTTACCGTTTATGACAGATCAGCATTAATTGAACGTGCAGTAAGTAACTTGGCGATGAAACTGTTAGAGGAGTTTGGTGTTGTCGCATTAGTATGCGTTATTTTCCTCTTTCATTTACGATCTTCTTTAGTGGTGATCATTAGTATTCCTGTCGGTATTTTAACAGCTTTTATCGTGATGCATGCGCAAGGTTTAAATGCCAACATCATGTCTCTTGGTGGTATTGCTATTGCCATTGGTGCTATGGTCGATGGTGCGATTGTGATGATTGAAAATATGCACAAGCACATGGAGCATTTACCGCAAGATCAGCCTCTATCAAACGAAAAACGTTGGCAAATTGTCATTGATTCCGCCAGCGAAGTAGGTCCGGCATTATTCTTTAGTTTGCTCATAATAACAGTCAGTTTTGTACCTGTATTTACCCTTGAGGCACAAGAAGGTCGGATGTTTTCCCCTCTCGCTTTTACTAAAACCTATGCAATGGCCGCCGCTGCTGCGCTAGCGATCACCTTGGTACCAGTATTAATGGGCTATTTTATTCGTGGAAAAGTATTGGCTGAACATAAAAATCCGGTAAATAAATTCTTAACAGCTCTGTATATGCCTGCACTTAAGGCAGTTCTGCGTTTTCCTAAAGTTACCCTATCAGCCGCTGTCATTGTGTTTATTATTGGTTTGTATCCATTAGATAAAATCGGCAGTGAATTTATTCCACCGCTTGATGAAGGTGATTTAATGTATATGCCAACCACCTACCCAGGAATATCTATCGGCCAAGCAAGACAGCTACTGCAACAAACCGACAAACTGATTAAAACTGTACCTGAAGTTAAGACAGTGTTTGGTAAAATGGGACGCGCAGAAACGGCAACTGATCCAGCACCATTAACCATGATAGAAACCTTTATTCAATTTAAGCCAAAGAGTGAATGGCGCGAAGGTATGACTATCGCTCATTTGAAAAAAGAATTAGATAGCTTAGTAAAACTGCCCGGTGTCACTAATGCTTGGGTTATGCCAATAAAAACCCGCATAGATATGTTAGCTACTGGGATTAAAACACCGGTAGGCATTAAAATATCTGGGCCAAAACTTGATAAAATTCAAGAGATTGGTCAACAACTTGAGAGTATTTTGGCCGACATACCAAGTACTGCTTCTGTTTATTCTGAGCGTGTTGCAGGTGGCCGCTATATAAAGGTTGATATTCAACGTGGTAAAGCGGCACGTTATGGCTTAAATATTAGCGACATTCAACAAGTGGTTGCCACCGCGATTGGTGGTATGAATGTGACCAATACCGTAGAAGGGTTAGAGCGTTATCCGGTTAGTTTACGTTATCCTCAAGACTACCGAGACTCACCAGAGCAACTTTCTCAACTCCCTATAGTGACACCCAATGGCCAGCGAATTTCGTTAGGCGATGTTGCCCATGTATTTATTGAAGATGGGCCGCCAGGTATCAAATCAGAGAATGCTAGGTTAACTGGTTGGGCTTTCATTGACTTGGCAGATACCAAAGGCGTTGATGTGGGTAGTTACGTGGCTCACGCACAAGCTGTACTCGATAAGGAATTAAAACTGCCTACAGGTTATTCAATTACGTGGGCTGGTCAATATGAGTACATGCAAAGAGCAAAAGCCAAACTGACGTATGTCGTACCGTTAACATTAGCTATTATCATTGTATTACTGTATTTAAATTTCCGTAACGTGATTGAAGTTGCGATGATTTTAGGTACGTTGCCGCTTGCCTTGGTCGGTAGTATCTGGTTAATGTACTTACAGGGTTTCAATTTCTCTGTTGCAGTAGGTGTCGGTTTTATTGCGCTTGCGGGTGTTGCCGTGGAAATTGGTGTTATTATGTTAGTTTATTTGAATCAAGCATATAATGCCTTAATGGCCGATAATGCCGAACTGAGGAAAATAACGACTAAGGCTGAGCTGTTCCAAGCAGTGCTGCATGGCGCTGGTTTACGGGTAAGACCTATTATGATGACCGGAGGAACGGTAATCGTAGGCTTATTACCTATATTATATGGCACGGGCACCGGCTCAGAAGTGATGAGCCGCATTGCTGCACCTATGGTGGGTGGTATGGCGAGTGCTATGTTATTGACATTGCTCGTTTTACCTGCACTCTATTATTTATGGCGCTCCGCAAATTTACCAACGACTCTGGTTGAAGTTCAAGAATAATAATATGATAAAACACACTAAAAACCTTATAACAGTTAGCCTAGCGTTCTGGCTGATATGCACCAGCATTTTTACTAAACCTGTTCAGGCAAATGTCTTAGTGGTCGCTTCCGATGAATGGTGCCCTTATATCTGTGACAATGCTCATCTTCCTGGGTTTTTAGTTGAAATAGTAAATGAAATCGCTGCCAGTAATGGCGTTAAAGTAAAATTTGCTTTGACGCCATTGGCAAGAGCCCTAGACCTCACCCAAAAAGGGAAAGTAGATATATTGCTTGCTTTAACATCACAACATATCAATGATTTTCAACTCCAAAAAAGTCGCTTAAGCTTTGGCGGTTTATATAACGACTTTTATGTGCGCGCTAGTAACCCATGGCGTTTTCAAAGTATTACTGACTTAGCAACGGCCCTAAAAAATAATGCTATTTTAGGGACAATTAACGGTTATGAATATGGCGACAATATCGGTAATTTATTGAAAAATAATGCTGCACACATATTTTCAGCCAGTGGTAATTCTCCTCTGCAAAAACAATTAAAAATGTTGCAATTGGGGCGCTTAGACATTTTGTTAGATTCAAGGTTTACAGTGCAATATCAACTCTCTAAATTGGTCAATAAATCTTCACGATCAAAAGCATCATCGATGCCCGAGTCAGCAATCATTTATGCTGGTACAGAAGGTGACTTTACACCATTATTTTTAGGATTTTCTCCACTTTTGAGTAAAGAAATGATACAACTTTTTGATAATGAGTTAATTAACTTTAGAGAAAATGGACGGCTAAATAAAATTTTAGCAAAATACGGCTTAAGAGATTGGCATCAACAGTCGACTACCGAGCGAGAACAGACATCATCGCCCTTGCTCGAAGGGTAAAGTCTCTCTGACAAAATCACCCTGTTTTTTTATTACTTTACCCATAAAATGAAGAGCATAAATGCGCTATTTTAAAATAATACTACATGCTGTCTTAGTAAGTTTTCTCGCTATATTTAGTGTCAATGCGAATATAGAAATCATTCAAGCCCCATTAAATAAACATCAATGGAGCTATGATACCGACCCTTATGGTAGCGAAGCGATTATTAACGAGAAACTTATTAGGCATGGTGGTATTTGGATTAAATTTAAGCGAGTACCACGCGTTGATGCTCAGCGTAATTCATGGATTGAATTAATTCACCGTTTACCTGACGCCTCTTTGGCAGCTAGTCAAAAAATACGTTTAACCTACCAATGTGACATCCCTCTCATCATCAAGTTATCTCAACAAGAATATGGTAAACAAGGCGACCGAAGTTATGCCTATTACCAAATAGAATTACCACCAGCGAACCAGTGGTCAACTAAGGAAGTTAATTTGCAAGATTTTTCTAGACCCGCATGGACACCGACTCACTCACAAGATCATGGTTTAATACCCGATCATATTGATGCCATTTATCTAAGCCCTAGCATGACAGATAAAGACGGTGGCGAAGCAATTTTACAAGTACGTGCAATGACACTTTTACCTTAAAAGATCTTTTGCGCTATAACTGTGTATTAACACACCTTCAATCAAAATAATCAATCTAGCTGAAAGCGCTTTGCTACTAACTATATTTTCATGCGAAATCGGAATATATATTGGTTGGAAAGATGCTCATGGACTATCTCAACAGCTCAGCACTATGGTCAATACCTATGAGCATAACGCCATTTTCTATGAGATGAATGGAGTTTAAGATACTATTTTTTCAAGCCAACAATACTATATTCGCCCCCGACAGTAAGCTTAACCGTTACAGGCTTGTCTGATGTATTTTTCCAATACCAACCATGAACACCGGCAAATGGTGTGGTAAAACTCCCTTTCATTTCCGTTAACGTCGCGATAGCATAGCTCTCATAATAACCTGTGGTATCGCCTTCAGGCTCGCCATGTAAATCAAAGAAAAGTGCGGCGCCATCGGTGTGCCATTGATATTCCATTTTTTTAAACTGCGCCATCGCAAACTTATACTCAACACCACGCCCTGCTGGCACAATAACTTCGATAATATCAGTTTCTTGCTGGTTTGCCGTGCTGAGTTTATCAGTTTGAACCGTGTCAATTATCGCAGTTCCGCTAGGATTCGCCAAAGCTGTTAAACCAAGCTTTTTGCCAATACCTGTAGGGTCTATATTGTATTCTGCTGGCAAGATAACACTGATCAGTACTACGCCAGCAATCATCAGCGCAATAACGGTTGATTTAAATAAAGCCTTATTTGATAACGTATGTTGCATAAATACCCGCTCTACTTGAAGATGCATGACTCAGCTGGATTTAGGGAATGCTGAGAAAATTATACTCTACGTTACATTTCTTTTTAAGGGAATGACCTTCAATAAAAAAATGCCCCTGGATTATGATTTGCTCAGGCTTCCTGAAACGCGCATATTCAAGTGGAGCAGGTATATCTCTCTTAAATATCGAACTGCGTAAATGAGTATTTCGCTAAACTAACAAGATTGTTCATTAGTTATCTTAATAACGTTGAAAAATCGGCTAGCTAGTAAAATAACCCGTTAACTGAAAACCTATCAGCATAAAACCCGCGCTCATTAATAACGTATTACTTGCCGTTGAAAACTGAGTAAATGAATGATGTTTTCGCCAAAAGCTAATGAGCAGCAATATAAAGGTTAGTGCAGCAAACTGCCCTAACTCTACCCCTAAATTAAAGGCGATCAAGTTCTCCCACAAACCCGCTTGGGGCAGTTGAAACTCTTGTAGTTTTGTCGCTAAACCAAAACCATGGAACAAACCAAAGATCAACACGGCCATTTTAGCATTTGGGCTAAAGCCTAAGGTACGCTGAAATCCACCTAAGTTATCAAAACCTTTGTAAACAACAGACAAACCAATAATAGCATCAATGATATATGCATTCACTTGCACATCACCAAGTACACCAAAGAGCAAAGTTAAGCTATGCCCCAAGGTAAACATACTGACATACAATAAAATGTCTTTGCTCTTATATAGAAAGAAGATTACGCCTGCTAAAAACAGTAAATGATCATACCCGGTCACCATATGTTTGGCGCCAATGTACATAAAAGGAAAGAATTGCACGCCGGTATTATTTTGTAAAAAGAGCCGAGTACTTTCATCAACGCCATGAGCCGTAGCATTGAAAGAGATCAAACCCACCAGACTCAATAGTATTGTAATTAAGATTAGGTGACTACTTCGAGGAAACATGAATAACTCCGCTGATTTCAGCCTTTCTTGAGTGATGGAATGCTTAGTAAAACAAATTGCATAAGACTGAGTACATCATGCCAGTTAAATAAATCCAGACAAGCCCTGTCATTAAGATTTATCTGCTCGCTCGGCAAAGACAAAACACAAACAACACAATATTCAATGCGCGTTAATTTCACATGATGAAATTTTCATCATTATAGTGTCGTGAAAAACCTACCTATAGATAATGAAATTCATCTTTTAAAATCCTGCATCAACGCACTGTTTTTCCTGAACTTCATCACTATATATCCGTTTTTTATACTGCCTTTAACCAAGTATTAAGTAAGTTTTATTAGCCTTCTGTGACACTTTCGGTAACAAAAACATCAAAGCTGACACTTGTGTCAACTTATGATTCTGCTATAGTAAATCCATACGAATATTCAACTCGACACATAAAATCAAAATTAAAGCGGAAAGAATAATGGTAGCAAATACAATAAAATTCCTGTTAAACAATGAGCTGGTAAAGATTGAAAACTTAGATCCTAACAAGACTGTTTTACAATACTTACGTGAAGAGCAATTTAAATCTGGCACAAAAGAAGGCTGTGCTTCAGGTGATTGCGGTGCGTGTACCGTGGTATTAGCTGAACTAGATAGTGAAAACCCTGCTCAGCTTACTTATAAGTCGATTAACTCTTGTATTACTTTCGTCGGTAATTTACATGGTAAGCAATTGATCACTGTTGAAGATTTGAAAGAAGGTGCTAAATTACATCACGCTCAGCAAACCATTGTTGATAACCACGGTTCACAATGTGGATTCTGTACCCCTGGATTTGTCATGTCTTCTTTTGCTTTGCATAAGCAAAATAACAAACCAAATCGCGCTGAAGTATTAGAAGCATTGGCCGGTAATTTATGTCGATGTACTGGTTACCGCTCAATTATCGAAGCTGCCATCACTTCTAGTGAGAGTGCTGCAGAAGATTCATTTGCTAAACACTACCAACAAACAGTTGCCGCACTTACAGAATTACAACAATCACCTACGCCTGCGTTAGCAGGTAATGGCCATCACTATATTGCGCCAAAAAATATCGATGAATTAGCAACTGAATTAACCAATGAGCCCAGATCAACATTAGTCGCTGGGGGTACCGATTTAGCCCTGTCAGTTACTCAAAATTTAGCAACAATTGATAAGCTAGTTTATGTTGGTAATGTTGCAGAATTAACCACTATCGAAGAGACTGATGATGAGATAATTATTGGCTCTGCACTACCATACAGTGAATTTATCGATACCTTGCACCACTATTACCCCGATTTAGGGGAGATGATTGAACGTATTGGCTCTAAGCAAGTGCGTAATACCGGAACTTTAGGCGGCAACGTTGGAAATGCCTCACCTATTGGTGATATGCCACCAGCACTAATCGCTTTAGGTGCAACCATGACTCTTCATGTCCAAGGTCAAGAACGTACCATCTTAGTTGAAGATTATTTTGTCGACTACAAGAAAACAGTGCTCAAATCATCCGAGTTTATTAAATCAATTCAAATACCTAAGCCTACTCAGGGTCAAACATTAAAGCTTTATAAGATATCTAAACGTATAGATGACGATATTTCCGCCGTATTAGCGGCCTTTTTCATCGAACAAAATGGCCAAAAAGTTACCAATGTCCGTTTAGCATTTGGTGGTATGGCCGCTATTCCTAAACGTGGTACAGCAGCAGAAAAGGCATTAATAAATGAAGACTTAACAAAAGAGTCTGTCGCGCGAGCTAAAACGGCCTTAGCTACTGATTTCCAACCTATGTCAGATGTGCGTGCTTCTGATAAGTACCGAATGACCGTAGCACAAAACCTGATTGAAAAATGCTATTTAGAGCTGCAAAGCGCCAATGCAAGAGAAGTTATTGAAACACGAGTGGTAAATTATGCGTAGTCTTATTGATGTAAAGAAAGCCGTTATTAATAAAGTACAAACTAACACAGACAAAAGTATTGTTAACGGACAACAGCATGTTGGTTTAGGTGGTGTAGGTCGTTCTAAAAAACATGAAAGTGCTGACAAGCAAGTTGCTGGTGAAGCCATCTATGTTGATGATCGCCCTTCACTTCGTGGTGAATTACATGCTGCAGTAGGTCAATCGACCATGGCACACGCCAATATTATTTCAATGGACTTATCAGCCGTTAAAGCTGCTGAGGGTGTGGTAGCTGTAATTACGGTTGAAGATGTGCCAGGACATACCGATATTGGCCCAGTATTCCCTGGCGACCCAGTTCTTGCTATTGGTAAAGTTGAATTTATTGGCCAACCGCTCTTCGCCGTTGCAGCAACCAGTTTCGATCTTGCGCGTAAAGCCGTCAAACTGGCGAGAATTGAATACCAAGAACTTGAAGCGGTACTTACCGTGAAAGATGCATTAGCTAAACAAAACTTTGTTCGTCCACCGTTTACCATGACACGTGGTGATTCTGCATCAGCCATAGCAGCAGCAGAACATCAATTATCGGGTGAAATCCTAGTTGGTGGTCAAGAACATATGTATCTTGAAGGGCAAGTCTCAACGGCTGAACCAACCGAAGATGGCGGCATGAGTATTTTCACGTCTTCCCAGCACCCAAGTGAAGTACAAAAGTTAGTGGCTGAAGTATTGGATATACCACTAAATAAAGTATTAGTTGATATGCGCCGTATGGGTGGTGGTTTTGGTGGTAAAGAAACACAGGCCGCACCTTGGGCATGTATCGCCGCCTTATTGGCAAATGTTACGCAACGTCCTGTTAAGTTTAAGTTAGCCCGTATGGACGATATGGTGATGACGGGTAAACGTCATCCTTTTGAAAATAACTATACCGTGGGCTTTGACCAAGATGGTCAAATCAAAGGCATTAACATCGAAGTCAATGGTAACTGTGGATACTCACCAGATTTATCTGATGCCATTGTTGATAGAGCCATGTTCCACTCAGATAACGCTTACTACTTAGATCAAGCCACAGTTACTGGAAATCGTTGTAAACTGAATACCGTATCTCATACCGCTTATCGTGGTTTTGGTGGTCCGCAAGGCATGATGACCATTGAAATGGTAATGGATGATATTGCCCGTCATTTAGGTAAAGACCCGTTAGACATTCGTAAAATTAACTTATATGGCAGTGATAAACGCAACGAAACTCACTATCATCAAACAGTTGAGCATAACAACTTAAGCGAAATTATTGAGTCATTAGAAGAAAGCTCTGATTACCAAGCTCGTCGAAAAGCAGTAACTCAATTCAATGCCACTAACAGTATATTGAAAAAAGGCATTGCCTTAACGCCGGTTAAATTTGGTATTTCATTCACAGTTCAGCATTTGAACCAAGCTGGCGCACTTGTCCATATTTACACTGACGGCACCATTCACTTAAGCCATGGTGGCAGTGAAATGGGACAAGGTTTGAATACTAAAGTTGCGCAAATTGTTGCTGAAGAATTCCAAGTTGATGTAGATACTGTTGCCTGTTCTGCTGCACGTACTGATAAAGTACCAAACTCATCACCAACAGCAGCTTCATCAGGTACGGATTTAAATGGTAAAGCAGCTGAAGCGGCGGCTAAAACCATTAAACAACGTCTTATTAATTTTGCTTGTGAGAAATATCAAGTTGAAGCACAGCAAGTTCAATTTGAAAACAACAATATCATTGTCGGCGAGCAAACGTTTTCATTCGCAGAGTTCTCACAAATTGCGTACATGGCTCGAGTATCTTTATCTTCTACAGGTTTCTATAAAACCCCTAAAATTCATTTTGACCGCGCTACAGGTAAAGGCCGTCCATTCTTCTACTATGCAACAGGTGCTGCCGTATCAGAAGTTGTCATTGATACCTTAACGGGTGAATACAAAACCTTACGTACCGATATTTTACAAGATGTGGGTCATTCAATTAACCCTGCAATTGATATTGGTCAAATTGAAGGCGCTTTTGTACAGGGTATGGGTTGGTTAACCACTGAAGAATTAGTATGGAATGAGCAAGGTCGCTTACTTTCAAACAATCCAGCGACCTACAAAATACCAGCAATAAATGATGCACCTGAAGATTTCCGTGTTGCCTTAGTACCTGATGCACCAAACCGCGAGCACACCATTTACAATTCTAAAGCCGTTGGTGAGCCCCCCTTTATGTTAGGTATTTCCGTGTGGTCTGCACTTAAAGATGCTATTGCCAGTGTCAATAATTACCAAACAAGCCCTGCACTAGACACACCTGCAACACCAGAGCGAGTGCTGTTTGCTGTTGAAGCAGCTAAACAAAGTCAAGGCGCAGCGAAGTAATTCGTCTTATTGAGGAATCACATCATGAAAATGAATTGGACCGGTGCAGCGCACCAACTGAACAAACAGGGTAAAGCCTATGTTATTGCAACAATTGTTGGGGTAACTGGTTCAACGCCACGTAATAGTGGTACCAAAATGGTGATAACCCACGATGAGATTTTTGACACCATAGGTGGGGGTCATCTTGAGCATAAAGTCATTAAACATGCACATCAGCTATTAGTGGCTGGTGATGATTGCCAACAGTTAGAACATTTTCAACTAGGTGCACAACTTGGTCAATGTTGTGGCGGTAATGCCAGCGTATTGTTTGAAAGCTTTAGCGCTAGTGGTGTCAATATCATGTTATTTGGCGCGGGTCATGTAGGTAAAGCACTCATGCCTATTCTTGCGGGTTTACCCTGCAGCATTACCTGGGTTGATAGTCGTGCGGAGCTCTTCCCAGAAGACGCAGACCTTTACCATAATGTCAGCACACTGGTCAGTGAAGATCCTGCTGAAGAAGTTGTGCTTATGCCAGCGAATAGTTATTACATTGTCATGACGCATAACCATCAACTGGATTTTGAGATTAGTCACAATATTTTAAAACGCGCTGATTTTGCTTATTTAGGGTTAATTGCCTCTGATACTAAATGGCGCCGTTTTCAACAAAGATTTCAGCATCGTGATATTGATAAAAACTTAGTCAATAAGATGAATTGCCCAATTGGTTTACCACAAGTTCAAGGTAAATTGCCGATGGAAGTTGCGGTGTCAGTTGCGGGTGAAATTATTCAACTTTATCAAGCTGAACTAGCATCACAAGCATTAGTAAATCCCGGTGCCAATAAACAAAAAGATGCCAAACCACAAAGCACTAAACAAGGTATTGCTTGGCAGGAATTAAAAAGCTTAATAACTGAAGAAGTCAGTTAACCAATTCGTGCCGTCATATTAATCAGTATCCTAAACGTTCGCGTTTATCAAATTTAAGGAGAAGCAAGGTGTCTCATTTTGCTCTACAAAGTACACAAGTAGTCATTGCAGGAAAAATGATCGCAGCCTGCGTCGAAATTAAAGACCAGCTGATTCATGCTATTCATGCTTATGGCCAAGAATTAAGTTGCGAAGTTAAAGACTTTGGTGAACAAGTGATTATGCCTGGTTTGGTCGACTCTCATGTTCATATTAATGAACCTGGCCGTACTGAATGGGAAGGTTTTAATACCGCTACTCAAGCTGCTGCTGCAGGTGGTATCACCGCCTTAGTAGATATGCCGTTAAACTGTATTCCAGTGACAACAACCAAAGCCGCTTTTCAAGAAAAACTCGACTCTGTTGACGATAAACTTTGGGTCGATTGTGGTTTTTGGGGGGGAGTTATCCCTGATAATATTGATGAACTTGATGATTTACTCAACGCGGGTGTTTTAGGGGTTAAATCTTTTTTAATTGATTCTGGTATCGAAGAGTTTCCTCCAGTAGAAGCAAAAGATATGCGTGCTGCCATGCCTATTTTAGCTAAACATGATGTGCCCTATTTGATTCACGCAGAACTTGATTGTGGTCATTTCGATGATGTTGAAATCACTAAAGAATACGACTCTTTCTTAGAATCACGACCAAAAAGCTGGGAAAACAATGCTATCTCATTAATGGTTGATATGGCTCGTGAATCTAAAGAAGCTGGTGATAACTGTAAAGTGCATATCGTGCATTTATCTTCTGATGAAGCATTAAGCACTATTGCTCAAGCAAAAGCTGAGGGGTTACGTTTTACCGCAGAAACCTGTCCTCATTATTTAACTATCGCCTCTGAGAATATTCCTGATGGCAAAACATTATTCAAATGTTGTCCACCAATTCGTGAAAACAAAAACCGTGAGCACTTATGGCAAGCCGTTACCGATGGCCGCTTAGATTTTATCGTTTCTGATCACTCACCTTGTACACCAGAACTAAAACATATTGATACCGGTGATATTGAAAAAGCATGGGGTGGTATTTCAGCGCTGCAATTTGGTCTAGCTCTGATTTGGACTGAAGCGAAAAACCGTGGTTTTACCTTAGTAGATCTGGCGCATTTAATGTCACAAGAAACAGCTAAATTTGCTGGTTTAGACAGTATTAAAGGCGCAATTAAAGTGGGTAACCATGCCGATTTTTGTGTGTTTGATGAAAAGTTTGAATACACCATTACCACTGAAATGATCAAGCACAAACATAACATTACCCCATATGCCGGTCGTAAGGTGTTTGGCCAAGTGAACCATACCTTTGTCCGTGGTTTTCATGTTTATCAGCAAGATGAATTCATTAATTCACCCGTTGGCCGACCGTTACTTAAAGGTCAGTTATAAGGCTTTTAAACAATACTTAATAGTTAATATAAAAAGAACACAAAAAAATAACATATACGCAATGTATCAGAGTCGACAAAGGCTTGCCTGACAATGCAGTAACAGGAGATATAAAATGATTGAAGATTGGTTAGCACAAAACAAATTGTCGGCAGAAGAAGCTGTATTAGAGCAAAAATTAAAGACTCATTATGTCGATTTAGCTAGTGAACGCGTTGGTGGTGAAACACTATCTTGTAGTGATGATTTTTTTGCTGAAATGGAAAACTTAATAAAACCAGGTCGTGGTATTTTTATCGAAGAAAAGTTCACTGAACGTGGTAAATGGATGGACGGTTGGGAATCACGCAGAAGTTATGGCCGTAACAATGGTCGTGATTCAGACTGGTGTATTATTCGTTTAGGTATCAGTGGTGTTATCCGTGCTTTTGATATCGACACCAACTACTTCCGTGGCAATGCGCCAGAAAAAGTATCAGTGGAAGCCTGCGTCAGTGAAGTGCAGCCCAACAAAGATACCGTTTGGCATACTATTTTGGAAGCCACTGAGGTTAAAGCGCACAGCCAAAATCTTTTTGAAATATCGAATGATACTGCTTTCACCCATGTGCGATTAACTATGTTCCCAGATGGTGGTATTGCGCGTTTCCGTGTTTACGGTGAAGCAGATGTTAACTGGAATGATTTTGTTGACGGCGAATTAATCGATTTGGCATCAATTAGAAATGGCGCGAAAGCATTGTTAGTAAGCGATATGTTTTTCAGCGATAAAAACAATCTGATTATGCCTGGTCGTGGCGTGAATATGGGTGATGGCTGGGAAACAAAACGTCGTCGTGATCCGGGGCCAGATTGGTCCATCGTAAAACTTGCCGCAACCGGTAGCGTTAATAAAGTCATTATTGATACTTGTCACTTTAAGGGTAACTTCCCTGATACCTTTATGCTTGAAGGTTGTATTAGTGATAGCGATGACTTCACAGACAGCGCTGCTAGCGTATCGTGGACACCGATTATCCCGAGCACTAAGTTGTATGCTCATCGTGAACATTTATTCACTAAAGAAATTATCACAGAAAAAGATCAACCTTTTACCCATGTGCGTTTAAGTATCTTCCCTGATGGTGGTATTTCTCGCATGCGTGTTTTTGGTAACCGCCAAGGTTAAATAAGTACTTTTTTAGTTAGGTTAACGGCACTGTTATTCAGTGTCGTTACCAGAAGCAAATAATGAATGACTGCTACTGTCTTGACTAATAGGCCATAGTGAGCAAAGGAAACTAAAATGATATTAGAAGATTTAAACCATCTACCTGCAGCAGAGGCCAGCCACACGTTTATGCAGTGTTGCACCTCAAGTACTTGGGTAAATAAAATGGTGGCAGCACGGCCATTTTCTTCTGCGCTAGCAATAAAAAAAGCCGCTGACGATGCGTGGCAAGGTTTAGCTGAGCAAGATTATTTAGAGGCATTTGAGGGTCACCCCAAAATTGGTGACGTCAACAGTTTGCGTGCTAAATATGCAAACACCAAAGAATTAGCAGGTAACGAGCAAGGACTAGTGAAAGAAGCCAATGACGAGGTACTCAAAGTGCTGTCTCAAGGCAATGCCGATTATGAAACAAAGTTTGGTTTTATTTTTATTGTGTGTGCGACAGGAAAAAGTGCAAAACAAATGTCGGACTTACTGCAAGCGCGTTTACCAAATAACAAAGCACAAGAGCTTATTAATGCTGCAGAAGAGCAACGTAAGATTTTTCAACTGCGTATCGATAAAGCCTTAGCGGATGCTTAATCTCAATTGCTTTGAATAATAATGCCATTTTTTAAGGAAAAGTTATGAGTCAAATTACTACCCACATACTTGATACTACCCGTGGTTTACCTGCACAAAATGTACCTATCACCTTGTTTTCGCAGGATGGAGATGGTTGGAACAAAATCAATGGCGGTGTTACTAATGAGGACGGGCGCCTTCCCGGCTTGTTAGCTGCAGATGAGACATTACCCGCAGGTATTTATCGTATGCACTTTGCTACAGCCGTTTATTTTGAAGCCAACAACGAAGCAGGTTTTTATCCATACGTTGATATCGTTTTTGAAATAGATGCCAGTGGTACTCATTATCACATTCCATTATTGCTAACAGCCTATGGATATTCTACTTACCGTGGTAGTTAGTCATTAGACGATAGTAGTTAAGTATCAATAAGTAGCTTTTGCATAAATAGAATTGTTTCAAGCCATAATAGTTAAACGAGAGATAAGATGAGCGATAAAATCATTAATGTTGTACCCCAGCAATTAACAGCAGACAACTTTGCTGTTTATGGCGATGTCATTTCAGTGTCCGACAATGCTGAACATTTTGCTATTAATGATGGCCATACCACGCGTTATCACGATCTTGCCAACGTTGATGTGGCTGAGCAACAAGGTAAAACCCTGCTTAATATTTTTCGTTCTACCCCGCTGGCTTTTCCGTTACCGATAGAAATGATGGAGCGTCACCCCTTAGGCAGCCAAGCATTTATCCCTATGAGCAACCAACCTTATGTGGTTGTAGTTGCACCATCAGGTGAGCTTGATACCAGCAAAATTGAAGTATTTTTAGCCAGCAGTAAACAAGGGGTTAATTACCATAAAGGTACTTGGCATCACTTTTGTTTAGCGCTCAATGAAGTGAGTGACTTTCTCGTGGTCGATCGTGGCGGTAAGGGCGATAACTGCGATGTTGAAAAACTCGACGGTTCACTTGTCATCACCTTAGCAACTGCATAGTAAGAGATAAAATAGAACATTGAATGAACAGCACGGTATGAAGCCGTGAACAACAGCACCACACCCAGTAATAGCAAAATTAAATAAGTAATAGGTTAAGAAATATGTCGAACAACACTGCAAACACTTCTTCAACAAGTGAAGCAATAAATAAAGCTACAAGTACCGGCCGAAAAGCCTACCGTGGCGAAGTGCTGCACTTTTTAGCAGATCCTGCCAAAGTATCTGAAGAAGAGAGTTATCAGTACTTTGAAGATGGACTGTTAGTCATCAATAATGGTTTAGTGGAATCATTAGGCAACGCAAAAGATGTGCTAAGAACCTTATCCACTGACATTGTTATTACACAATATGATAATGGTCTTATCATGCCAGGCTTTATTGATACGCATGTGCATTATGCTCAATCTGAAATGGTTGCTTCTTACGGCGAACAGTTACTCGAGTGGTTAGAAAACTATACCTTCCCTGAAGAAAAACAATTTGCCGATATGGAGCATGGTAAACGTGTTGCTGAATTTTTCTTAAGCCAATTATTAGATGCTGGCACCACCACAGCATTAGTTTTTGGCACGGTACATAAAGAGTCTGTTGAAGCCTTTTTTACCGTCGCTCAACAGAAAAAATTACGCATGATTTGCGGTAAAGTATTGATGAATCAAAACTGTCCTGAGGATTTATCAGATACGGTCGAATCAGGTTACGCCGACAGTAAAGCGCTCATTGAAAAGTGGCATAACATTGACAGATTACAGTATGCAGTAACGCCACGTTTTGCACCTACCTGTTCAACAGAGCAACTTAATAAAGCCGGTGAGTTATTAAAAGAATATCCAGGTGTGTACCTGCATACCCACTTATCTGAAAACAAAGATGAAATCGCTTGGGTAAGTGATCTGTTTCCTGACAGTGATGGTTACCTTGATGTGTACGATAAAAGCAGTTTATTAGGTCGCCGTAGTGTTTTTGCTCACGGTGTACATTTGCATGACCATGAGTGCCAGCGCTTAAGTGATACGGACTCAGCAATTGCTTTTTGCCCAACTTCAAATTTATTTTTAGGCAGTGGTTGTTTTAACTTAAAGCAAGCTGAAGCTTTTGATGTGAATGTCGGTTTAGGTACTGACATCGGTGCCGGCAGCAGTTTCTCTATGTTAACCACACTCAACGAGGGTTACAAAACTCAGCAATTACGTGGTGATAAATTAAGCCCCTACAAATCCTTATATTTAGCGACCTTAGGTGGCGCTATTGCCTTAGATTTAGAGGGTACTATTGGTAACTTTGTTCCAGGCGCTGAAGCCGATTTCATCGTGCTTGATTATCAAGCGACACCTTTAATGGATGTCCGCATTAAACGTTGTAAAACCTTAACCGAAAAATTGTTCGTCTTGAGTATGTTAGGCGACGATCGACACGTCAAAGCCACACACATCATGGGTGAACGTGTTTAATTAACAAATTATTTAATAGCTGAAACTTGCGAATATAGCATCAGAAGTACTCACAAACTTCAGTTATCAACTAATTCACTCATGGTAGATTTATTTTAAAAAGCTTCACTTACTAAAAATTAAGAAGCCAATAGAAATACCAGTACTAGATTTAACAGGCGGTTGCCAAGCGCGGGGCTATGGCAACATCACTTACAAACCATATTTTAAAAATATTAGTTAATCATAAAATTATAAAACGTCTACCCAAGGTAGGCGTACAAAAGGAAAGACTATGGACCCGTATATTACTGAGTGGTTGAATTTAATCATTCGCTTCGCACATCTTATTGTTGGTATCGCTTGGATCGGTGCATCATTTTACTTTGTTTGGTTAGATAACCATCTAGAAAAACCACCGGAAGAAAAAGCTGAAAAAGGCATTTCTGGTGATCTTTGGGCCATTCATGGCGGTGGCTTCTACGAAGTAGCCAAATATAAATTAGCGCCACCTAAAATGCCAACCACATTACATTGGTTTAAGTGGGAAGCTTACACCACTTGGATCACAGGTTTCTTACTACTCTCACTTATGTTCTATGTTGGCGCTGAGTCTTACCTCATTGACCCACGTGTGCAAGAATTAACTCAATGGCAAGCCATCGGCTTAGGTCTAGGTGCTATTATTGTTGGTGTCGGTAGTTATGAGATATTAGTACGCACTAAATTGAAAGATCATGGTTTAGTATTAGCAGTTATTTTATTTATAATTGCCACCGCTTTGTCTTACGGCTTAACGCAGGTATTTAGTGCCCGTGGTGCCTACATGCATATGGGAGCCATTTTAGGTACCATCATGGCTGGTAACGTATTTTTTGGCATCATGCCATCTCAACGAGCGTTAGTGAACGCCGTAGAAGAAGGTGCTACACCTGATGCTAAATATGGTCTTAATGCCAAGTTACGCTCAACGCACAACACGTATATCACTTTACCTGTGTTGTTTATCATGATTTCAAATCACTACCCTATCACCTATAACCACAGTGTCAATTGGTTAGTATTAATGGCCATCATATTAATCACTGCCGCCGTACGTCAGTATTTTGTTTTACGCCATTTTGGTAAACAAAAACCTATGGTGCTAGTCAGCTCAATTATTGCCACTATCGTACTTGCCTATGTTATTGCGCCTAAATCTGTCGAACTTTCTGCGGAGCAAAAACTGCACGACGTCAGTAATGCACAAGTACAACAGATTATTGAAACTCGTTGCAATGCCTGTCATTCAGAAGCACCAACAGATGATGTATTTAAATCCCCGCAAGGTGGCGTTATCTTTTCAGACATTGCTTCAATCAAACAATGGGCACCCCGCATTGAGGCGCGCGTTGTGCACTCTAAAGACATGCCGTTTATGAACAAAACTCAAATGACAGAGGAAGAGCGCCTTACCTTGTCGCTGTGGTTAAGCAAAAATGAAGGCCAAGATAAAGGATAAAGAATGAAGCAAAAAACAATCAAGCACGGTTATAAGGTTGCAGGCTGTTTGTATAACTTAGTCAATCATGAAGTATTACCTGGCCTTAGCATTCATGCCAATGATTTCTGGGATTCTGTCGCTGAAGTATTAGCTGAATTTACTCCACGTAATCAGCAACTACTGGCTACAAGAGCCAATTTGCAGAGCCATATTGATGTTTGGCACACAGATACCGCAAATCAGCCTTTTAACCAGCAGCGCTATGAGTTGTTTTTAAAAGAGATAGGCTATTTAGTCGATGAAAAAGCAGATTTCACTATCTCGACTAAAAATGTTGATGATGAGGTTGCCCTTGTCGCCGGCCCTCAACTAGTCGTGCCCTTGATGAATGCGCGATTTTCTCTCAATGCGGCTAACGCGCGTTGGGGGAGTTTGTATGATGCTTTATATGGCACCGATGTTATTGGTGATGATAATGGCGCTCAACAAACCAAGGATTTTAATCCGGTTCGTGGACGCAGAGTACAAGCATACGCACGCAGATTTTTAGACGAAACCTTACCGTTAACCCGTGGTAGCCATATTGATGCGGTGAAGTATCATATCGTCAAACAAAAATTGACTGTGACCCTGTTCACCGGTGAACAAGTGCAGCTTAAAAATGCTGAACAGTTTGTCGGTTATAACGGTTCGACCGCTGCTCCGTCCGCACTGCTTTGCCGTCACAATGGCTTGCATATTGAAATCCAAATAGATAAAGACAATGTTGTTGGCAAAACCGATGCTGCTTCAGTTAAAGATATCGTTTTAGAATCGGCATTAAGTACCATTCAAGACTGTGAGGACTCCATTGCTGCGGTTGATGCCTCAGACAAGACCTCAGTTTATCGTAACTGGTTAGGTTTGATGAAAGGTGATCTTGCTGAGATTATTCAAAAAGGCAATAAAACCATCACCCGAAGCCTAAACCATGATCGACATTATATATCTCCTAAGCAAGAAGAAGTGACTTTACCCGGGAGAAGCCTGCAATTTATTCGCAACGTAGGTCACTTGATGACGACCGATGCTATTGTTACGGCAATGGATGAAAACGTACCAGAGGGTATTGTTGATGGTCTTATCACCAGCTTAATTTCACTGCATGATTTACAAGGAACCTCGAAATTTAAAAACTCTAAACAGGGTAGTATTTATATTGTAAAACCTAAAATGCATGGCCCTGAAGAAGTCAGCTTTAGCCATGATTTATTTAGCGCCATTGAACGTCATTTGGGTTTAGCCCAAAACACTATAAAAATGGGTATCATGGATGAAGAGCGTCGTACTTCTGCTAATTTAAAAGAGTGTATCCGCGCCGCACAAACACGTCTCGCATTCATTAACACCGGATTTTTGGATCGCACAGGCGATGAAATTCATACCAGCATGCACGCGGGCGCTATGACACAAAAAGCCCAGATGAAAGATGAGCCTTGGATTACCGCCTATGAAAATAGAAATGTTAGAATTGGTTTGCAAGCAGGCCTACAAGGTAAAGCGCAAATAGGTAAAGGCATGTGGGCAATACCCGATCAGATGGCAGAAATGGTAAAAAGTAAAATAGCCCATCCAAAGTCGGGAGCAAATTGTGCTTGGGTTCCCTCGCCTACTGCCGCTACCTTGCATGTCATGCATTATCATAAAGTTAATGTACAAGACATTCAAAGTGCCATGAAAGCTGAATTTTCTTTACCGGGAACCATTGATGATTTAAGCGAATTATTAACGATACCTTTGCTGAAAAATCAAACTGAATTATCAACAACGGCCATTAAAAAAGAATTAGATAACAACATTCAAGGATTATTGGGTTATGTAGTCCGTTGGGTAAATCAAGGCATTGGCTGTTCAAAAGTGCCTGATATAGACAATATTGCTCGCATGGAAGATAGAGCGACCTTACGCATATCGAGTCAACATATTTGTAACTGGCTTCATCATGGTGTGATCAGTGAGAGCCAAGTGCTTGAATCACTAAAACGCATGGCTGAAGTGGTCGATCTTCAAAATGCTGGTGATAATAGCTACATTGCTATTGGTTCAGATTTCGATCAGAGTACAGCTTTCAAAGCCGCTGCAGATCTTATTTTTCAAGGTAAAGAACAACCAAGCGGTTATACCGAGCCATTATTACATCAAAAACGTCAAGAAGTTAAAGCCATGTACTAGCTATATTTACATCAATTTGCTGACTATTCTTTCTTAAAAAAACTGTTTAAAAGCCACATTACTGCAATACAAGTCATGTGGCTTTTTCTGTTTTAATAGGTTAAACCTTAACGCAAACAATCAATCATAACTTCGATTAAGTCAAAGTAATTGTTATTTATACTATGGCTGCCAGATAACATTTGTTATAAAATTATTTTCTGCATCATCAATGAAGTTATGAGGTATTTGTGTCGGTAAAAAAAGAATCCGTAGGGCAAGTTCGCCAAAGGAATGTTGCGCTTATTTTAACGGCTGCTAAAACAGAGTTTGTTTCACATGGTTTTAAAGGTGCGTCAATTAAACGCATCGCAGAACGCGCAAATATTCCCCGAGCAAATATTCATTATTATTTCAATGATAAAACCGATCTTTACCAACAATTGCTTACCGAAATAATTGTCAGTTGGAATACCAGTTTCGATACCTTAAGCATTAATGATGATCCAAAAACAATTCTTACTGCCTATATCCATGAAAAGATTATGCATGCTAAGCACGACCCTGATGGTTCAAAAATATTTGCCAGCGAAGTCATCCACGGTGCACCTATACTTAAAGACTATTTACATACCGAATTTAAACAATGGTTAGATGAAAAAATCACTGTCATTGAAACATGGATTAAACAAGGGCAAATAGACGTGGTTAACCCACATCATTTGTTATTCCTAATTTGGAGTTCCACACAGCATTATGCCGACTTTAGTGTGCAGGTATTAGCTGGATTTGGTAAAGAAGCAATGAACGATGATGATTTTGATGATGTCATACAATCACTGACCTCAATTATCTTGAAAGGTTGTGGTTTAGCATAAATCACATCACTAACTTTCTTTGGCGGAGTTAAAGCTATTTACCTACACAGACAACTTTATTGGCATTGTTGACATGATTTATTGAAAGGCATACTGTCATCTTAGTTTTTAAAGTTTTGCAGTTCCTAGACCCTGAGAAAACGTAAAAGATATTAAAATATGAAAATTGAAGAGATAATGAGTGAAGAAGTCACATGCATAAATTTAGATGACAGATTATCTGTTGTCAGAGAACTATTTATTAAGCATAAGTTTCATCATCTCATGGTTACTGATAGTAAAAATCAACTGATCGCTGTCATTTCTGAAAGAGATTATTTAAAAGCAACCAATTCAAACATAGAGCTTCCCGCCGCTAATGAAAAAGATTTAGCGATGTTAAATAAGCGTGTGCATCAAATAGTATCAAAAAAGTTAGTTGCCATTAAGCAATTTAGTCCCTTTAGTGAAGCAATAAAGACCTTTCATGATACCGGTATGTCCTGCCTTCCGGTAATCAATAGCAATAATCAACCTGTCGGAGTTATTACGTCTCGAGACATAATAAAGTGGCTATATAGTAAAGTGAATTCAGCTAAGTCTTAGTCCAAAGACTGCAAAGAAGGTAAATTTCATCAGGTAATACTGTCAATTTATCTCACTAATACCGACTCAACAGCGTAATTTTTGACATCGTAACTTGCGCATAAAGGGGAGAAATCGTATTTCAACGGGTCAAATTTGCAAATACTTAGTATATCTTTCGATAATTCCCTCAAATTCGACACCTAAAAAAGCACTTTGTATTTCATATAATGGAAACTTAACGTGAAATTTTTCGCAAAAAAGCGCTTTAACTTTCACTATGTGAAAAAAAAGACCATCGAAAGATGGTCTTTTTTCATTAATAAAACTTTTCGTTAAGGTTTTATTGGCATAATGCGTCCTTTAATGCTGTTAAACATAAGGCAACATTCTCACTTTTAGCGGCATGTCCCATCAGCCCAATACGCCATGCTTTACCAGCAAAAGCCCCTAAACCAGCGCCTATTTCAAGGTTGTAGTGCTCTAATAGGTATTCTCGTATTTTAGCATCATCAGCCCCTTCAGGAATGTAGATAGCATTCAACTGAGGTAAGCGCTCTTCTTCAGGTACAATGAACTCAATACCTAGTTCTTTCAGTCCCTTAGCTAATACTTCGTGTTGTTCTCTATGGCGTGCCCAGCTGTTTTCTAGCCCTTCATCATGCAGCATGACTAACGCTTCATGTAAGGCGTATAAAGAGTTTACCGGGGCTGTATGGTGGTAACTACGCTTACCTTCACCAGACCAGTAGCCCATCACTAAGGTTTGATCTAAGAACCAACTTTGTATCTGCGTTTTACGATTTTGTACTACCGCTACAGCCCTAGGGCTAAAGGATAGAGGCGATATGCCAGGCACACAGGACATACATTTTTGCGTACCTGAATAGATAGCATCTATGCCCCATTCGTCCACTTTAAGCTCCACGCCCCCTAATGACGTCACTGCATCAACAATTGTCAAACAATCATGCTCTTGCGCCATTTTACATAGGGCTTTGGCATCTGAAACCGCACCCGTTGAGGTTTCAGCATGAACAAAGGCTAAGAATTTGGCGTCTGGATGGTCATGTAATGCCGCTTTTACTTTGTGCGTTTCAACAGCTCGCCCCCAAGGAGAGTCAACAACCACGGCCTCCGCGCCTATTCTATTCACGTTTTGAATCATACGGTCACCAAAAACACCATTGCGACAAACAATTACCTTGTCACCCGCCTCAACTAAGTTGACAAAACAGGCTTCCATCCCTGCTGAACCAGGGGCTGATAAGGCAATAGTGAATTCATTTTTGGTTTGAAAAGCGTATTGCAATAATGTTTTTACTTCATCCATCATATTGATAAATAAAGGATCAAGGTGACCAACGGTTGGTCTAGCTAGTGCAGAAAGAACACGGGCACTTACATCAGAGGGACCTGGGCCCATTAAAATTCTTTGTGGTGGGTTAAATGAGTTAAATGTCATAATTGCTCTACCTTCTATTTTAGTTTCAATTTTTAGTTGTGTTTATAAAACAACCTGATGTATCGTAGTAAATCGCAACCTGACACAAGTGTCAAGTTATGGAAGAATTGCGAAACATAGACATATTGAAAAAAATTATAATTAAAATTAAAATTAACACTACATAACATTAAGAGAGACAATATGAAAATTTCAGCACCACTTACCGCCCTTGCATTAACCGCTGCGTTAAATGCGCCAATGGTTTCAGCAGAAATTTGGGGAAATACAGAAGTACAATTACAAGCACTAGGTGAATTAGAGCGACCAGGTACCGGTGGCACCGCTGACACGACCATCATCACCTTCCAACATGCTGGTGGTTGGGAATATGGCGATAACTTCTTCTTCATGGATTATTCTCGTTACTCAGTAAATAACGATGCTAACTTCCCTGTAGCAGACTCAAGCGAGCTTTACGGCGAGTGGTATTCAAACTTTAGCTTAGGCGCAATTAGCGGTAATGACCTTAGTTTTGGTCCGGTAAAAGATATCGGTGTAGTTGCTGGCTTTAACTTTGCCCCAGAAGTGGACAGTGCTTGGGTATTACCTGGTGTTAGATTTGCCTTAGATTTACCCGGTTTTGCGTTTGCACAAATTGATGTGACTGGTTATATCCATCAAGGTGGTGGCAGCGCTGATTCTCCTGTCTTTACTGTTGTTGATGAAGACTCTAGTTTTATGGTTGATTTTGCTTGGGCATACCCGTTCAAAATTGGTTCAACAAGCTGGAGCATAGAAGGTCACCTAGAGTACATTGATGGTCGAACTCAAGTGAATAACTTTGGCACCACAGAACTCGAATCTTGGATTCTGTTTCAACCACAAATTCGCCTAGATTTAGGTGAAGTATTAGGACAAAAAGCCCAACGTTTATTCGTTGGTATTGAATACCAGTACTGGAAAAACAAACTAGGTGAGAAAGGTACTGATGATAATACCGCACAACTTCTTGCGGTATGGCGTTTCTAATAAGCCAAAATCTCTTTGTTGCTATGCTGCTTGAAAATGTCGACTTCAGCTAAAATTCACTGCATAAAAACTCAAGTAGCTAGGCTATGAATTCGTTATTTTAGTAACGAGAATATTTAAAAAACCTGCCAATTTCATTGTGCTTATTGGCAGGGGTTTTAATATCCACATTTTGAAGATTCCAAATTACATCGCGCCACTTTAGCGCAGAAATTTGTACAAGTTAACCCTACTTATATTCTTATTAGCAGGGATTTCAGCTGCTCTCTCAATGAAAGGTGCATTTCACTGATCTAGCTGAAGTTTATTAACGTAAAACCACCATATACATTTATTGAAAATTATTACCAATTGCATTAATTCTGGCATTCAACAGCCCACACCAAGCGGCGTATTGATTACCGTATTAACTTATCACCTAACACTATAAAAATAGGTCAATTATGTCTGATTTTAAACAAGCAGCACTGGATTATCACGCCTTGCCAACAGCAGGCAAAATCGCTATTGCTATCACAACAGCCGCTGAAACAAGCAGCGATCTATCACTCGCCTATAGCCCTGGTGTCGCTGAGCCTTGTCGAGAAATTGCCAAAAACCCTGACGATGTTTATAAGTACACTGGAAAAGGCAATACCGTTGCCGTTATCTCTAACGGTACGGCAGTATTAGGCTTAGGCAACTTAGGTCCTATGGCATCAAAACCAGTCATGGAAGGTAAAGCTTTACTATTTAAACGTTTTGCTGATATCAATTCATTCGATATTGAAGTAACGCATAGAACCCCTGAAGATTTCATTAACACAGTTGCCGCTATCGCAGATAGTTTTGGTGGTATTAACCTAGAAGATATCAAAGCACCTGAGTGTTTTATTATCGAAAAAGCCTTAAAAGAGCGATGTAAAATACCCGTATTTCATGATGATCAACACGGTACTGCTATCGTGACAGCTGCAGCAATGATCAATGCTTTAGAGATCCAGAATAAGAAAATTGAGCAAGCTGATATCGTTTGTTTAGGTGCCGGTGCTGCAGCTATTGCCTGTATGGAATTACTGATCCAATGCGGTGCAATGCGTGAAAAAATATACATGCTGGATACCAAAGGCGTTATCCATACTCGCCGTGATGATTTATCTGAATATAAAACCCGTTTTGCCAATAACACAGACAAGCGCACACTAGATGATGTCATTGAAGGTGCTGATGTATTCTTAGGTGTTTCTGGTCCTAACTTGCTCAGCGCCGAGCAGTTAAAGAAAATGGCTGACAACCCAGTGGTATTTGCTTGCTCTAACCCAGATCCGGAAATCAAACCAGAACTAGCGCACAGTGTTAGAAGCGACTTAATTATGGCAACCGGCCGCTCTGACTATCCAAACCAAGTGAACAATGTTTTATGTTTCCCTTTTATTTTCCGTGGAGCATTAGATGTACGAGCGCGAAAAATTAATAACGACATGAAAGTAGCCGCTGTGTACGCTCTTAGTGAATTAGCTAAAAAAGAGGTACCGGAAAGCGTGTTAAAAGCGAGTAATGAAAAGCAACTTTCTTTTGGAAAAGGATACATTATTCCTCGCCCAATGGATCCAAGGTTATTCAAAAATGTTGCCTTAGCGGTTGCTAAAGCAGCGGTTGACTCAGGTGTTGCTGCGCTACCTTTACCCGATAGTTATATGAATGATGCTTAAATAACCTAAGCTCTGCTAAATAAATATTTATCTAGCCGCTGTTTTGCGGCTTATTTATTAGCACTTTTTTATAACTAAATCATGAATACAACAAACGACACATCTAATAACGAATGATTCGCATCCAACTATATTTTATTTTTTTAAAATGTTTTACAATCCTCAAAATGTCACTTCAATGCTGACAAAGCTCTCCTGCTAAGTTATCTCGTTTGCTAGCTCGGGCTTTTCAGTGCTAGATCTAGGTAAATTCATGAATATAAAAAAAACGTTTTTTTGGCTGCATTTGATCGTAGGCTGTAGTGCTGCTATTTTTATTTTTTTAATGTCTATCACAGGCGCTGCGTTAACCTATGAACGTCAGATGATTCAAGTTGCCGAACAAAGCGATTACCCAGTTGCCGCTGCAGCAAATGCCACATTACCACTATCACAGCTGTTGAGTATCGCTACACAGTATCCAAGTAAGAAAACACCTCAAGTTGTGGTAGAAAATCAGCCCAATGCACCGATTATTATTAAGGATGGCAGAAAAACACTCGCTTACCTTAACCCTTATACCGGAGCAGAAATAGCAGTACCTGGTCAAGGGACTAAAACTTTCTTCCGTCAATTAAGAGCTTTTCATCGTTGGTTAACTTTCGATGGAAATTTTAGTCAAACAGGTCGAGAGGTTAATGGTATTGCCAATGTCATTTTTATTATTTTAATACTTTCAGGGCTTTATTTATGGCTACCTAAGCGTTTTAACAACAGAGCATTCAAACAAAGATTAACCTTGTCTGGAAATTATCCTAACAAGCGTGCGAGAAATTACCGATGGCATAATGTTTTTGGCATCTATATCGCGCCAGCACTTTTTGTTGTGGCATTTACTGCGGTATTCTTTTCCTATAAATGGCCTGGCCAAACACTTAAAAACTATACCTCTACCGAATCTACTACGCTCACTAAACCGGTCGAAGTTTCGGCTCAACAAGGTGAGTTGCAACTGCCTATTGCTAAGCAACTGGGAAAAATAAAACAATATTACCCACAATGGCAACGTATTCAATTTTCATTAGATAACAACCCAACGAGCAGTAAAATTTACCGTGTTGATATGGGTAATGGGGGCGAGCCACAAAAACGTATCTCGATATTATTAGACGCTTCAACCGGGGCTATGATCCAAGAACAAAGATTTGAGCAACTATCAACATATAGCAAACTACGTAGCTACATTAGATTTCTGCATACGGGTGAAGTCTTTGGGCCACTTGGACAAACTATTGCGGGTTTGGCTTCGCTATTTGCATGTTTGTTAGTCTATACCGGTGTAATGCTTTCTTGGAAACGTTGGAAAAGTAGTAGAAAAGTAAACGACAATGTATCCGCGCAAGTCAATTAACAATGATTTCACAACATTGCTATCAGTAGAGCCTTAATTGGCTCTACTTAAGCAACGGTATTAGTCTCGTTTATATAAAGACTCTATCGTGCTTGTCGCAATAGTATTCGCATTAATCATATAACCCGTTAACGCGCCTGATGCTCCTTCTGGTAACTCAAGTTTCTCTACTGATAGTGCATGAACAGTAAAGCGATAATGATGAATTCCGTGGCCTTTTGGCGGACAAGCACCGCCGAACCCACGATAACCAAAATCATTTGCAATTTGCATACTGCCCTTAGGTGCTAAACCTTTTGTAGCATTGCCGGCGCCTGTGGCTATTTTGGTCACAGTGTGAGGGATATTTACTATTTGCCAATGCCACCAACCACTGCCTGTTGGCGCATCAGGATCATAGACAGTAACCGCAAAACTTTTCGTTCCTTCAGGCACACCCGACCATGTTAGCTGTGGCGATAAATCACTACCATTACATCCAAAGCCATTAAACTCTTGAGCTTTAGTCATAAATTCACCCGCTGCAATATCTTTACTTGTTAAGGTAAAGGTATCGGACAAGACGCTAAAAGAGAAGCTGCTTAAGAGCAAGCTAGCTAATGTGAGTGACTTATACATAACAATGAACCTTATTTTTATATACTGCTAAATGCTAGTTAGCAGTTGATGATTAATGATAATTAAATGTTTTGGCTCTATCAGGGCAACTTTACCGTATCGATACTGCCAAGTTTTGTCCTAACCATTCTATTAAGCAAGTTTTATATAAACTTACACATGCCATGACCTAAAGAACTATTAGGCCTTAGGGTGTAGCCATAACGACTATAGAACGCCTCTTTTCCCTGTGCAGCCAACAAACCG